>ERZ773107.1556-NODE-1556-length-19962-cov-5.773949_pt1 | contig 19962 bp, 16 predicted proteins | sample MGYA00580571_ERZ773107 | MGnify/ENA primary metagenome ERZ773107 (study PRJEB29015, sample SAMEA2737843) | human gut metagenome | biome: human gut; feature: human-associated habitat; material: faeces | place: China | collected 2012 ... | reverse complement strand
ATAAATAATATAGCGGATGAGTGAAAGGAAGCGGTAAACTGGCCAAAACATAAACTTATCATTATAAGTTTATATAAAAAATCAAAGGGGAGATAGATAATGAATAACAAAAAAGCTTTAAGGATGGCGGTCACACTGGCGATAATAAATATGCCGCTTTTAGCGCAGGCCGCAGATGTGAGCCCTGTAAGGATTACAGACGGCAGTACCTATACTATTACAGCTGATTCTGTAATAAATACCGGTTCGAATACAACAGGTATTTTTGTCGGGTATAAAGATGGCGGTACGATTGTTGGGGATAACGTCACTGTCACCAGCGACGGCTATGGTATCCAGATCCAGACTTATGCTACAGGGGGAGTTGCGGGCAGCGGTGATTGCAGTATTGAGCTTGGTAAAACGATCGTTGATACAAAATCTTCTGCAGTACGTTTAGACTCAAGCAGCTATGGACAAAAAGCGAAAGTTATTTTAGGTGCCGGCAGTATTTTAAATTCATCAGCTAATTCTGCTGTATACGTTACGGGTAAAGATTCTCTGCTCCAAATAGGTGATGACAGTACAGTCACCGGCAACAGTTATGGTGCTACAGGGGCAGCGCTTGCTTCCTCCAACGGCGGTAGGATTGAAGTAGGCAATGGTGTTACGATAGGGCATGATAATATCAGAGGCTATGATGTCAACAGCATTGCGGTATTATCGATGGATGGCAATGCGAGCCAAGGCCAAAGTAATATTACAATCGGCGACGATAGTACGATTTATGCTAAAGGGAAAGGTTATGGCGCAAATGCTGTTCAGGCGGGTTATTTATCATATACTGGTTTTAACGGGGTTGGTACAAAACAGGGGAGCTCCGGACAGATAAGTGTCGGTGACAGAGCAACTATTTGGACAGAGGGTGATGAGTCATTTGCTGTTTATGGTATTCATGCTGATTCTACGCTTTTTGTAGGTAAGGATGCCGACATCAGCACTCAGGGCGATAAAGCGTCGGCTGTTCGCGGTGGTAATATTACCAAAGTGTATGATTTTACTGCTGCCGGCGGCAAAATCACTATTGATGAAGGGGCTGAAATTAAAACTCTGGGGAATCAGTCACATGGTGTAGACGCCCGTTATGACGGCACGCTGATCGAATTAAAAAAAGACGCGGTTATAACGACAGTCGGCAGTGAGTCTCATGGCGTAACGGCACTTGCCGGCGGCAAGGTAATTTTACAGGACGCTGCTGTTACTGTGGATTCAACAAAAGATGCTTATGCTTTCAGTGCGGAAGGTAAAGATAGTGATACAGCTGCCGTCAGTACTATTACCGGCAGCGGTGTTTATAATATTGTCGGCGATATCAGGGCTGCGGACGGTGGCATTCTTACATTAAATCTGGCAGCAGGTTCGCGGTTTGAGGGAAAGGCTGTGCTCGACAGCGGCAATGATTCTCAGAGCACCTTAACTATGGCTAAAAACTCCCTGTGGACTTTGACCGGCAATTCGCAGCTCAAAAGTTTGCAGAATGAACAGTCTGTGATAGATATGACTGGCGATAATAAGGCTTTCAGTACGCTGTCTGTGGAAACGCTGACAGGTAACGGCGGGACGATCATTATGGATATTGATGGTTCCCAGGTTGATGCCAGTGATAAAATTTATGTCACAGGTGATTTCAGTGGAAGCCAGATACTGTCACTGAAGGAGATAAATGGACTCGACAGTGATCCGGGAATAGGCCAGGCGGCAGAAAATACTGTTTTAGCCAGTGTCAACGGCAGCGGTACTTTTACGGCTGATGATCAGGAAGGCACTTTGTACTGGCAGCGTTATGAGCTGGGACAAAAGGACAGTGTTGCTTCCGGTTATACGACGGACTGGTATTTGAAAGGTATTACAAATCTTAACCTGCCGACAACCAGTGTGGAGGCAATCGCTGCTTCAGGAACACTGGCTTATCATACCTGGCGCGACCATGATCAGCTGCTGCAGCGGCTGGGAGATCTGCGGCAGCATGGTAGAGAGGAAGAGGGCGTCTGGGTAAGGGTCAAAGGCGGTAAGCTGAGCCGCAGTGACCAGTTTGAATTTGAAAATAAATACACACAGTATGAGCTTGGTTATGACCAAAAATTGAAGTCGACGCCGGCGTATACGCGTTATGCTGGTATTTCTTTCAGCTATTTGGATGGCGACAGCAGTTACAGCAGCGGCAGCGGCGAGAATAAAGTTAAAGCTTTAAATATTTACGGTATGCAGATCGGTGCTAAGGGCCATTACCTTGATTTAGTGTTGAAATACAGTCAGCTTGATAATGATTTTAAGGTTTTTGATACCTCCGGTAATAAGATCACCGGTGACTATGACCAAAATGGCTTATCGATAAGCGCGGAATATGGGCGCAAAAACAATCTGAAAAATAATTGGTATATCGAACCGCAGGCCCAGCTCACTTTTGGCAGGCTGCGCGGAACTGACTACACCACAAGCAATGGCATCAGGGTAGATCAGGATGGAATCGACAGTTTTGTGGGACGTGTTGGTTTCAATATCGGTAAAGATATCAATGAAAAAACTAATATATACTTGAAAGCTAATCTGATGCATGAATTTGGCGGCGGCTATAATGCCTCAATGGTGGACGCCAGCGGTACAAAAGCAAGACTTGATCGTGATTTTGATGATACCTGGTTTGAATATGGCTTAGGCGCAGCAGTGCGGACTGGTAAAAACAATTACTTCTATGTCGATGTCGAGCGCAGCGCCGGCAGTGATTTCAAGAAAGACTGGCAGTGGAATATCGGCGCCAGATGGACCTTCTAAAGTAAAAACTGTTTTTTGGTCAGGATGTATCTAACCCTCCGTCCTGATTGATAATATTCCCCATAAAACCGTTCTGATTTTTCAGGACGGTTTTATTTTTATGGGCATTGTTTTTGAACAAGGAAAGCCAGCCGTTTATCTTAATAAAGCTATACTCAAAATCTACTATGTTTAAAGATGAATAAAATAGCTTAAAACGATAAAAAGATAAAATATTTGAATAAAAAATAAATGAAATAGATTTTAAAATATGATAAAATACAATAAAATAAAACTAATACAATTGGTTTTCGAAATATATTAAAAATAAGGACAATTTTGGGAGGATGGCTAAGATGAAAAAAAGTAGGCGGCTACGTATCATTAGTGTGTTATTGTCGACTTCGTTTGTATATCTGGGGGGGACGAACACGGCTTTTCTGCATGTCAATTCGGCTTTGGCTTCGGGGATCGAGCCGGGCAATCAAACATATTATAAGCAGGACAGCAGTGGAACGATCACCGGGAACGTTGCAGGTACAGTGCCGCAGGCATTAGATACTTTGTTCGTAAATCAGGCCTATTCGAAGGCTGCCAATACAGCTTATGGCGTTTATCTGTCTAATGCAGGCGTTAAATTGAATTTTAATAATTCGGCCGACGCTATTTATAACATCAACGTCGATTATAAAAATGCAGCCGGCGATGCTGCAGCTTATGGGATCTATACCTTTTATCCTGCGGCCTCGGAAGTTACCAATAATAATCTGAAGCTTCTGGTCAACAATATGGCAGGTTCTACAGAAACTACGGCTGCTAGTCGTCTGACAGCCAAAGCTATTGGTATTGACAGCAGTGAAGCCGCTATCCTGGCTGGCGTGAAGAAAATTACGGTGTACAATCAGGCCGGTAAAAGCGCTGATAGGGTGAGTGTTGAAACTCAAGGCATTAACAGCACCAGCATAGCTTTAGCTGATAGCTTGCAGGTGGAGATAAACAGCAGCGGCGGGGACATTATTTATGACCAGGGTGGATTCGCGACCAATACAAATAGTAATTATGTTGCTGGTATAGCTGTTGCTGCTGCTGGTACAGCAGGTGACAATATTCAAGTTGCAATAAATATGACAGGCGGCAATGTTGTAAGTAATACACAAGGTGCGGTAAGATATAGCAATCAGGGTACTGTAGTGATCGGGGGCGGTCAAGGATGGGCGGCTAAACCACCTACTACGTATTTAGGAGCTAATACGGTTCTGATTGGCACTGCGCAGGGTGGAACTGTTGTAGCAAATGGAAACGCTAATGTCACTTATACTAATGCTGTAGACGGTGCGATGATGATGGGCTTTGGTGATAATACGTGTATTATGGTGACTGCTGTTGGCGGCACCGTTACCTGTAATAATCCGGTGGGGCCGATACAGGGGGATAATCATGCCTATGCTTTGACAGGCAGCGCTTCGCTGAAAGGCAATACCTATCTGGAAGCTGTTGCTACACCTGCGTTGATCAACGGCAAGGAGTCTGCGACCAAGGCCTATATTTTTAATGCCAAGCCGACAGGCGATTATAACTATGGTGGATATGCCTATATCAACAGCAAAGATGATCCGCGTGCCGACGGTGGCTATTTGGCTGACGCTGTAGTACAACTGAAGGGTGACATCAATATAGATCAAACTATTTATGGTGGGGGCAGGTTATACGCCAATATAGAAGGGGCGAATTCCTATTTTAAGGGAACCGTTTTGCAGCATAATGACAGCAATATTGGCAGTGAACAGTATAAGAACGGTGTTTTATTGAGCTTTGATAAAGGCGCTGTTTGGGAGCTGGCCAATAACAGTAAAAATTCGGAGACTAATGGCGGGAAGTACGTTATTACACTTTCTGATATACCAACGGCTGACTTATCTGGTTATAGGCCGCTCTACCAAAACGGGATTGAGGTGTATCGTTTAAATGTGGGCAGTGAGGTGACGATAAACCTGACTTCTGACGGCGCTGAGCGCACTTTTACAGACATGGCTGACAACAGTTACCGCACTTTATCATCTAATTCTAAAATATATAATATTGCTGATACGCCTGGCGGGTTTAATATTACCGGCAGCAGCAATAAATTTATTGTTGATTCTGATGTAGCCAATAATATCGCGGATAAGATCGTTATTGATACGGCGGCCAGCGGCACTAACTATATCGGTGTCAGCTATGATGTGAGTTTTGGCAATGGCACTATGGAAAGCGTTGATGGCAAGGCGTTGGTAGTGAAATACAATGACAGCGAAGATAAATTCAGCGGCGTTAAGTTTACCGGAAAAATAGCCGATGAAGGCCTGCAAAAGTTCCGTCCCAAAGTTTATCAGGGTATAGAACTGGGAGATGTCAGTGATTATGACTGGTATCTTACTGGCTTTGAAAAGATTGGACACAGTGATATCGTTGATGACACTAAAAAAGCGGCGATGTTTGATATGTCTATGGCGGCAAATTTGATCATGAACAGCGACCTGACAAAACGTTTGGGAGAAATTCGTTATAACCCCGATAAAGCAGGGACCTGGGCACGGATTTACACTGGCAGAAATGATATTTCTGGCGTCGGCGAGCAAAAGTATACTTCCATACAAGGAGGTATCGACAGACAGATCAAGGCCGAACGCGGCAATCACTTTATTGGCGTAGGGCTGGAGCGTTTGCTGGGCAGCAACAGCTACGATAACAGCGGCTCCGGTAAAACCAGAGCGACAGTTTTATCTTTATATGATGCATGGAGCGGTAATGATGGTAAATATCATGATCTTGTCGTCAAAGCAGGCCGTATCGGTAATGATTTCAATACTGTCAATGTGAACGGCGAGCGCTTGAACGGTGATTACCGCAACTGGATGAGTGGGATCAGCTTTGAATATGGCTGGCGTAAAAATACTGACAATGGTTATTACTATCAGCCGGAAACTCAGCTTAGCTATGCGCATGTCAATGGCGCCAGCTATACTACTAATAATGGCATTACTGTCGATCAGGCCGACGGCAATAGTCTGATCGGACGTGTAGGCCTTACTTTTGGCAGACGTTTTAATGAAAATGAAGAACTGTTTTTCACAGCCAATCTGCTGCGGGAATTTTTAGGCAAGGTCCGTGTGAACAATGCTTATGGTATCGATGCAGTTCAGCAGGGGGACAGTCTGCGCGGGAACTGGTGCGAACTAGTGCTGGGCTATAATAACAGGTTGGAAAAGCAGACTGATTATTATATGCAGGTTTCTAAAACCTTTGGCGGACAGGTGCAGCGCAAATGGCAGCTGGAAGCCGGCTTCAGATGGAACTGGTAAGTATCCGGTCTATAAAATTGATCGGATTTGACAGGTCGTTCTGCAGTAAATTATTGACGTTGATATTATAATAAGTTATACTATATGGCAGAGCTTATTATGCTCTGAATCGCTACTGTAGCTCAGCTGGTAGAGCATCTCATTCGTAATGAGAGGGTCGCAGGTTCAAATCCTGTCAGTAGCTCCACAAAAAAGATAGCTCAAGGTTTTTCAAAACTGTGAAAAACCTTGAGCTTATTTTTTTATAATGAAATAAAAAAATTAAATACTCAACAGAAATATTTACTCATGCGTGTTGCGCTGGAGGTGGTTCTGCCGTGGTTTTAATAAAAGCATGTCCGAAAATGGCGGGAATTATAGAAAAGTTATGGTATAATTAAAGCGATTTCAAGTAAGGAGGCAAACGGTGATGCAGGAAAATATCAGTGGGTTGTACGCAGCTTTTAAAGCAAAAGATGCTCGTTTTGACGGACGTTTTTTCGTTGGCATATCGTCTACGGGAATTTACTGCCGTCCGGTTTGCAAAGCCAGACAGCCCAAAGTGGAAAACTGCACTTTTTTCAGGACGGCTGCCGCTGCGGAACAGGCCGGCTACAGGCCCTGTCTTTTGTGCAGGCCGGAACTTGCTCCCGGTACCTCTATTACTGATGCCACGGCTGATTTAGTTTATCGGGCTGCGCGAATGTTGGAAAGAAATTGCGGAAGCGGCCAGAGCCTGCGGGAAATAGCAGAACGGCTGGGCTGTACAGACAGACATTTGCGGCGCGTATTTTCTGCGGAGTACCATGTTTCTCCTGTCCAATTTTTACAGACCTGCCGCTTGCTGCTTGCAAAAAATCTGCTTACCGACACCGATCTGTCAGTGCTGGAAGTTGCAATGGCGGCAGGGTTTGGCAGTTTACGCCGTTTTAACGATTTATTTAAAAAACATTATCATCTTGTGCCCACAGCTTTGCGAAAAAGAAACGCAGAAGCAAGACGCTATAATGGTGAGATCACCTTGGCTCTTGGTTACCGTCCTCCTTATGCCTGGGATAAAATATTAAAGTTTTTGGCAGGACGGGCAATAACAGGAATAGAAGTTGTAAGCAATGATGAATATCTGCGTACGGTAAAGCTGCAAAATGCGGAAGGCAGTTCTGCGGCTGGGTACGGGTCGGGCACAGACCAGCTAAAAATAATTTGAGCGTTACGGTCAGCGAAAGCCTTTTGCCGGTGCTTCCTGAGGTATTGGCACGCATCAAGAATTTATTTGATTTATATTGTGAGCCTAAGGCAGTATATGAAACGCTGCAGGTGATGAATACGCTGAAGCCAGGTTTGTGTGTTTTAGGAACCAGACTGCCCGGCTGCTTTAATGTTTTTGAAATGTCGGTGCGGGCTGTACTGGGTCAGCAGGTCACTGTAAAAGCTGCAAGTACTTTAGCGGCAAGGCTCGTCGCCGCGTATGGAACTCAGGTCCAGACAGGGATCGAGGGGCTTACGCACAGCTTTCCTGCGCCTGCGGCGATACTTGCGTTGGGAGAAAATATCAGTGAGCATTTGGGAAAATTAGGTATTATTTCTGCGCGTGCGAATACGATTTATCAACTGGCACGGGTATTGGCAGAAGAAAAAAATGATTTTGGATTTTGCGGCAATCCGGAGGAAGAAATGCAAAAGCTGCAGGCTATTCGCGGTATCGGCAGTTGGACGGCGCAGTATATAGCCATGCGGGCAATGGGCTGGCCCGATGCTTTTCTGTCAACGGATGCAGGAATAAAAAAGGCGCTGCCGGATCATACGCCTAAAGAACTGCAGGTGCTGTCGGAAGCCTGGCGTCCCTGGCGCAGTTATGCTACGGTTAATTTATGGAATACATTATAGAGGAGGGCCTATATGTACTACTCTACGACTTATTTATCGCCTCTGGGAAAAATTACGCTTGCGTGTGACGCTTGCGGTAAAAATCTGGTCGGCTTATGGCTGGAAGGGCAAAAGTATTATCAGGGGACGCTGAAGGAAGCTTTGATAGAAAAGGACTCTATACCGCTTTTCGATATTGTAAAAAAGTGGCTGGACAGATATTTTTCCGGGCAGAAGCCTGATTTGGCAGAGCTGCCGCTGGCACCACAAGGTAATGCGTTTCGTCAGGGCGTTTGGGAAATTTTATGTACGATCCCCTATGGAGAGGTAACAACTTACGGCAGCATTGCTAAAAAAATGGCAGTGAAGCTGCAGAAGGAACGGATGTCAAGCCAGGCTGTCGGCGGTGCTGTTGGACATAATCCCATTTCTATTATTATTCCCTGCCATCGAGTCGTTGGCGTAAACGGCAGTCTTACTGGGTATGCCGGCGGTATTGAAACAAAAATAAAACTGCTGGAGCTGGAAGGCGTAGATATGTCTGGATTTTTTATCCCCAAAAAAGGTACGGTATTGTAATATACTAATAAAATCGGGGGGAAATTATGGTTACGTATAACGGCGAAAGGATAGTAGATGCGGCATTTACTGAGCAGGTGTATGAGGCAGTCGCCCGGATACCTCGCGGTAAAGTGGCTACCTATGGCCAGATAGCAGAGCAGGTCGGTGATCCGCTGGCTGGGCGTGAGGTAGGGCATATCATGAGCTGCGCTCCTTCTGAACGGAATTTGCCCTGTCACAGGGTCGTGAACCGTACCGGGGCACTGGCACCTGATTATGCTTTCGGCGGGCAGGAAAAACAACGTGCTTTGCTGGAAGCGGAGGGTATAACCTTCCTGGCAGACGGGCGAATAGATATGGCGCTGCATTTATGGGGTAAATATGAACAATTTAATATTTTTGATATGAGCTGACAGGCCGGTCGATATTTCAAAATGCTCTGCAGTGAAAATGTTGACAAATATTTAAACAGATGCTAAAATAACCTTGTTTTTATGGAAACACCTCGGAGGGCAGTACTGCCGGATAAGAGATATTCTCTTATCCGGTTTTTTTATTAGATTAAAGGAGGAAAAATAATGCTTACGGAAAAAGCTTCAAAAATCCAGCAGAAATATTTAGGCGCAAAGGGTTTGATCGTACTGATCGCTGTGATGAATATGTTTGTACCGTTGTCGATAGATTTATATCTGCCGGCACTGCCGACGATAGGTATAGAATTTGCTGCGACACCTTTGATGGTCAATTTGACGCTGGTCAGTTTTTTCTTCTTTTTCGCAGTGGGTATTCTGCTGTTTGGGCCGGTGAGTGATAAATACGGCCGCCGAAAGATTTTACTGTTGGGAATAGTTCTGTATACTCTGGCAAGTGGTATGTGTGCCGCTGCCGGCAGTATTTACAGTCTGATAGCGTACAGAATCGTGCAGGCTTTGGGTGCAGGCGGCATGGTTGCCGTGTCGATGGCGGTTGTCAAAGATGCTTTCTATGGCAGCACTAAAAATCGTGTTTTGGCGCTGGTGCAGGCTATGGCCGTTATTGCGCCGATGGTCGCGCCTATTATCGGCGCATTTCTGCTGCAGTTTGTCAGTTGGCGCGGTACTTTCGGGGTTCTGATCGCCGCCGGTGCTGTTAATCTGGCCGCCAGCTTCTTTTTTGAAGAAACACTGCCGGACAGCGAACGTTATAAGGGCAGTTTTTGGAGTACATTCGGCAGATTGGCAGTTGTCGGTAAAAATGTTGGATTTACTGGTGTATTGACTGTATTTTCGCTGCTGGCAGCACCTTATATGGCTTATGTGGCAGTATCTTCCTATGTTTATGTACAGTCTTTTGGGCTTAGTGAGCAGGTCTACAGTTATTTTTTTGCTGCTAACTCATTTTTTGCCGTTGTCGGTCCGTTTTTATATATGAAGTTGATCGGGATCGTATCGCCGCGTCAATTTACCTATGGTTGTTTTATTTTTACTGTAGTGGCAGCGGCAGCGCTGCTGACAGTGGGGAGTATTTCACCTTGGTGGTTTTTAATATCATTTTTGCCGGTCACGATCATGGAAAGCGCTGCCAGGCCTTTCAGTACGGCCATATTATTGGATCAGCAGAAAACGGATATCGGCTCTGCCTCGTCGCTGATCAATGCGGTGAATACTGTTTTTGGCAGCTTGGGTATGATGCTGGGTGCATTGAACTGGAGCAATTTTATTGAAGGGCTGGGGATCATTACCGCTGTTTGCGTCACCTTGGCAATTGCGGGCTGGCTTGCCCTGCTGCATTTTAAAATCAGGGTAGAAGGTTTATAAAAATTAGTCAAAATAAAAAATACCTGCCGTTGATAAGCGGCAGGTATTTTGCTTTGCAGCGAAAATTTCAATTGCTGCCTATAGAGGAAAGAAGATGCCCAAGCCATTCATTATTTAACGATCAAGACCGGTATTTCCGCATACATGGCAACTTTGGAGCTGACGACTACGGCGGCAGTGGTATGGGGGCGCAAGCATTATCACTCGCCGACAACACGCAATTTATCAGCTTTATACCGCAGTATTTTGAGCAGTGCAAAAAGCTCTGCTGAGTACTGTTGACTGTAGACCAGAGAAAATACAAAAACTAAGCCTCCGGAATTTTTAAGATTCCGGGGGCTTAGTTTTTAATTATTTCCAGGCTGGTAAAATCGTGCCCTGGAAGTGTTCCATAATGAATTTTTCATTATCAGCTGATTGGTAAATTTCTTTCAGTTTAGTGATCTGGGGATCGTTTTCATTGATTTTCTTGGTTACGAAGATGTTGACAAACGGATTGTCAGCAGATTCCAGAATGATGGAATCTTTGGTAGGGTTCAGGCCTGCGGGAATAGCGTAGTTGGCATTGATTACAGCAAAGGTAACGTCGGGCAGGCTGCGGGGAATGGTAGCTGCATCCAGTTCCAGGAACTTGAAGTTATGTGGATTTTCGGTGATATCGGCAACGGTGGTAGTAACGTTTTTGATATCTTTGACTTTGATCAGCCCGGCATTGGCAAGAACTAAAATCGCACGACCGCCGTTGGATGGATCGTTGGGAATACCGATTGTAGCGCCGTCAGGAATGGCGTCGCCTTTTTTCAAAGTTTTGGAGTAAGCGGCCATTGGGAAGTTAACGGTTTTGAAAACTTCTACTAGGTCAAATTTAGGCTCTTTTTGCAGAGTGGCATCTAAATAAGGGCGGTGCTGCATGCTGTTGGCAAAAACCTCGCCTTGGAACAGTGCTACATTAGGAGTTACATAGTCGTTGAATTCAACTACTTCGATTTTCAGACCTTGTTTTTCAGCAAGTTTTTTGACATTGTCCATAATTTCAGCATGAGGACCTGCAGTAACTGCGATTTTGACAGGCGCATCGCCGGCAGGAGCTTTTGCTGCTTCTTTTTTATCGTCGCCGCAGCCGAAGGTGGTCAGGGCAGCTATGCATAAAGCTGCTGCGGTCAGTATTTTAGCTAATTTTTTCATGATAATTTCCCCTTTATAAGATGATTTTATAGTTTGTTTTTATTAAGCTTTTTGGAAAAGTAGTCGCCGAGTGACTGGATAGATTGGACCATAACGATAAGTACGACGACAGTGATCAGCATAACGTCCATTTGGAAACGCTGATAGCCGTAACGGATCGCCAGATCACCTAAGCCGCCGCCGCCTAATGTACCAGCCATGGCGGAATAACCGATCAAAGCAATAACAGCGAGGGTGATACCTAAAACGATGGAATGCAGTGCTTCCGGCAAAAGGACTTTGCGGATAATCTGCATGGGGCTGGCGCCCATGGCCTGAGCCGCTTCGATAACGCCGTGGTCGATTTCCAGCAGTGAAGATTCGATGATGCGGGCAATAAAGGGTGCGGCAGAAATAGTCAAAGGTACGATGGAAGCGGTAGTGCCTATCGAAGAGCCGACTAAAAGGCGGGTCAGAGGAATGATCGCTACCATTAATATAATGAAGGGAGTTGAGCGGGTAGCGTTGACAATAGCGCCTAAAACACTGTTTACAGGAGCGTTGGGCAGGATATGGTTTTTACGGGTGACGGTTAAGATCACACCGAGCGGTACGCCGATGAGTGTGGCGAGTATTGTGGAAGCCAGCACCATATAGCAGGTTTCCCAAAAGGATTTAAGTAAAAGAGCTAACATTTCAGGAGACATAACCGATCACCTCAACTTTCAGCTGCTGTTCATGCAGATATTGCAGAGCATTTTTGATACCTGCGGCGCTTCCTGAAATCTCAATGACCAGGGTGCCGAAGGGTATATCCTTAAGCGAGTCGATATTACCGTAGATGATATTGATATCGACATCGAATTTTTTGACCATACCGGAAACGATCGGATCGCCGGCTGAGTTACCGATGAAGGATAATCGCACGATCAGTTTGCTGCCTTCGGTGTAGACTGCGCTGATTGAAGAAGATTGCAGCAGTGCAGGCAGTTCGACATTGTTGATGCTTTTGACGAAATCTTTGGTAGTGGGCTTCTGCGGATCGGTGAAAACATCGATCATGGAACCTTCTTCAATGATCTCGCCGTTTTCGATAACAGCTACTCTGTCACAGACTTCTTTGACTACTTCCATCTGATGTGTGATCATGACAATAGTCAGATTCAGGCGTTTATTGATATCTTTGAGCAGGTCGAGAATAGATTTTGTTGTCTGCGGGTCCAATGCCGAGGTTGCTTCATCACACAGCAGTACTTTAGGATCGCTGGCCAGAGCACGGGCAATACCGACACGTTGTTTCTGACCGCCTGACAACTGGCTGGGATAATAATCGCCGCGGTCCTGTAATTGTACCAGCTCCAGCAGCGGCTGCACCCGCTTTTTGATTTCAGACTGCGAAATACCCTGTATTTCCAGCGGAAAAGCGATATTATCATAAACTGTGCGGGAGGCCAGCAGATTAAAGTGCTGGAAGATCATCCCGATATTTTGGCGTGCTTTGCGCAGTTCCTGATTGTTCATTGCAGTCAGTTCCTGTCCATCCACAAAGACCTGACCGCCGGTAGGTACTTCCAGCATATTGATGCAGCGGATCAGGGTTGATTTACCGGCACCGCTGAGGCCGATGATACCGAATATTTCTCCGGCGTTGATATGCAGATTTGTTTTCTTTAAAGCGTGGATATCACCTGCATTGCTGTAATAGGTTTTTTCCACATTGCGTAAATCGATCATACAGCGTTCCTCTTTCTTTTCTAAAATCGTAAAAAAACCCTTCACACAGGTGAAGGGTAACGAAAGCGTTTCGTACTGCTTCATCTGTCGGATTTACATCCGTTGGATTTGGCACCGTTCACGTCGTGATGGTTGCCGTAGCTTCATAGGGCCAGTCCCTCGGCTACTCTTGATGAAATACCGTTTGAAGTTGTTAAACAAAATAATACACTTACAATCGGCACTTGTCAATAAAAATTTTAAAATTTTTGTAAAAAACCTTGCCTTTCACAAGATAAAGTGATAAAGTATAAAAGAAAAAAGGTGCTAGCACCAGCTAAATTTAAGGAGGCAATCATGGCTGCAAAAACCAGAGACCATTTGACCGATCAATTATTTAAAGCGATTCTTAGCTTAAAAAGTGAAGAGCAGTGTTCCAACTTTTTTGAGGATATTTGCACGATCAGCGAACTGAAATCCATGGCGCAGCGTTTGGAGGTTGCCAGAATGCTTGATGCAGGCTGTATTTATGAAGAGATAGTAGAAAAAACAGGCGCCAGTACGGCGACGATCTCACGGGTTAAACGCTGTTTGGTTTATGGCGCTGACGGCTATAATTCGATAATGCCATTATTAAAAAAGGAAGACAAGCACAATGCTGAATAATAAAGCTTTGCAGGTGCCGTATGGAACTAGGGACGTACTTCCGGGTGAAGCCGGCGCCAGAAGGATAATTGAAAATAAGCTTGCCTCTACCTTTAAAGCCTGGGGCTATGACGAAGTGGTCACGCCGACTTTTGAATATCTGGATACTTTTGCCGCAGCAGGTCAGCTGTCAGACAGCAGTTTTAAATTTTTTGACCGTCGTAATAATATTTTATTGCTGCGGTCGGACATGACGACTCCTTTGGCGCGTTTGGTAGCTACTCGGCTCAATGAGGGACCGGCGGTAAAACGGCTTTTTTATCTGGCGAATCTATTTCGCTATGAGGAAACACAGGCCGGACGCCAGTGTGAGTTTAATCAGGCCGGTGTTGAAATGATGGGTGCGGCCGGACCTTCGGCAGATGCCGAGATGCTGGCTTTAGCAGTAGCTTCGCTGCAGGCAGCAGGGTTAAATGATTTTGTGATCAGTGTTGGACAGATCGATTTTATAAATGGCCTGATTGAAGCGGCTGAGGTCACTGAACTGCAGGCGCAGGAGCTGAAACGCTGCCTGATCGAGCATGATGTGGTACGGTTGGAAGCGTTGGCAGATGGCAGCAGGATGTCACCGGAACAAAAAGATTTGTTTAAAGAGCTGCCGTTTCTGCATGGCGGGCTTGAACTTTTAGATAAGGTTGAAGCCTGTGGTTTGAACAATAAAAGCTCCAAGGCTGTGCAGGATCTGCGCGAAATCTATGCTTTGGCCGAGGTCTATGGTGCGGCTGGTTATCTGCGTTTTGATCTGGGGCTTTTGCGCGACCTTGATTATTATACTGGAATGTTATTTGAAGGCTACGCTGAGGATATGGGTTTCCCGATCATTGGCGGCGGCCGTTATGATACAATGATGGAAAATTTTGGCAGATCCTGCCCGGCAACAGGATTTGCTATAGGGATAGACAGGATCATGTTGATTCTGAGTCGGCGCCGGCAGCTGGACAATATCAGCAGCTGGGATGTTCTGGTGGCCTGGCAGGCAGGCTGTCTGCCACAGGCGATCGCGCAGTGTATGCGTCTGCGCAGGAGCGGCAAAACAGTGAAGCTGGCTGCCGAGCCTTTTAACCAGAGCGAAGCAGTGGACGCGCAGCGTGCTAACGCCTGCGATACGCTGCTGTATATCGAAGATTGATAAAGGAAGTGCCGTAATGGATTATATTACCGTAGCGTTGCCGAAGGGCAAGCTGTTTCAAAGATCAGTAGAGCTGCTGGATAAAGTAGGCTATAGTGCTGATAACGTAACTGAAGATTCGCGCAAACTTGTTATCAGTAACGAGGATAGCAAGGTGCGCTTTATAATTACTAAAACTGTCGATTTGCCGACCTATGTAGAATACGGTGCTGCCGATATCGGGATCATTGGTAAAGATGTGCTGCTGGAAGAACGCAAGGACGTATATGAGCTGCTGGATCTGAAATATGGACGCTGTCGTTTGATGCTGGCAGTTCCTGAGCAGATGCAGCGTCCCAGGCTGACTGATTATGCGCATCTGCGGGTAGCAACTAAATATCCGAACTGTGCCCAGGAGTATTTTCGCAGTCTGGGGATTCAGACCGAGATCATCAAGCTTAACGGCTCGATTGAACTGGGGCCGATGGTTGGATTGTCGGAGCTGATCGTTGATATTGTGGAAACAGGCCGTACCCTGAAAGAGAATAAATTGGTGGAGGTAGATTCCATCTATACGGCGACAGCAAGACTGATTGCCAACAGGGTGAGCTTTAAATTGAAATTTGACCGTCTGGATAAACTGGTCCGAGATTTGCGTAAGGTACTGGATGAGGAGGAAGAGCAATGCAAGTAACAGATGCCAGAGGAATGAGTGCTGTTGAAATAGCAGCTTTGATGCAGAAAAAAGCTTTTGATGAATGTGAGCTGTCCCCCGGAGTACAGGCAGGTGTTACCGCTATGTTTGGTGCGCCGCTGACAGCAGCCCAGGTCGTCGAAAGAATTGTGACTGACGTAAGGGCCGGCGGTGATGGAAAGCTGCTTTATTATACTAATCTGATCGATAAAGCAGGCTTGAGTGTCCAAAATATCCGGGTCAGCAAGGCTGAATTTGCAGAAGCCCGACAATCAGCTGATGCCGAAGTGGTAGAAGCCATCGAACGTGCTATTGCAAATGTGCGTCGCTTTCACGAAGAACAGCTGCCAAAAACCTGGCTGACTAACCGTGAATGCGGTGCTATGCTGGGACAGAAGGTAACTCCTGTTGACTCTGTGGGTATCTACGTCCCCGGTGGAACTGCGGCTTATCCTTCTTCTGTGATTATGAATGCTGTACCGGCTGCAGTAGCAGGAGTACCACGGATCGTTATGGCAGTACCGCCCGGACGTGATGGCAAAGTCAATCCTTATGTGCTGGTTACGGCTGAATTAATAGGTATCAGGGAAATTTATAAAATGGGCGGTGCACAGGCCATTGCTGCGTTAGCTTTTGGTACGGAAACTGTACCAAAGGTTGAAAAAATTACCGGCCCGGGCAATATTTTTGTGACGCTGGCTAAAAAAGCTGTTTACGGGCACTGCGACATTGATATGCTGGCAGGTCCCAGCGAAATATTGATTATAGCCGATGATGGCGCTGATCCTAAATATCTGGCAGCTGACCTTTTGAGCCAGGCGGAACATGATCCTCTGGCCAGCTCTATTTTAGTTACGGACAGTGAGCTGTTGGGCAATGCTGTTGCAGCAGAGCTTGAGATGCAGCTTGCTGCTTTGCCGCGGCAGGAGATCGCTGCATTGTCTTTAGCAAATCATGGCAAGATCATTATTGCGTCTGATATGGAAACAGTAATTGAGATGGCGAATATATCAGCACCGGAGCATTTGGAGGTTATGACGAAAGAGCCTTTTGCTCTGCTGCCTTATCTGCGTAATGCCGGTGCGATCTTTTTGGGCGCTTATTCACCGGAGCCTTTGGGCGATTATTACGCAGGACCGAACCACATTCTGCCTACCGGTGGCACTGCCCGTTTCTATTCAGTGCTGAATGTGGAGACATTTATGAAGAAAACCAGTATCATTGCTTATACGCAGGGAGCCTTGACGGCTGTGGGCAGTGACGTTATTAAAATGGCTGAAGCGGAAGGGCTTCAGGCGCATGCTAACGCTATTCGCGTGCGTATGGAAAAGAGGTGAGGAGATGGCTGGATTTAATGCCAGGACCGGCTTGGAAGAATTGGAAGAATATGCTGTAGAACATGTGGCTGCCGATATTATTGTCAATGCCAACGAAAGTAATTATAATCTGCCGCGGCCGATTGAGCAGGCTGTGGCGGCGAAGCTGGCCGGGTTTCCTTTTAATCGTTATCCGCCGATGCAGGCTGAAACACTGCGCGGGCTGATTGCTGAAGATCTGGCGCTGGATGCAGATAATATCAGAATCGGCAACGGTTCCAGTGAACTTTTGCAAATGGCCTGTTATGCTTTTGGCGGCAATGGGCGTAAAATCGCTTTTCCTTATCCGTCCTTTTCTATGTATGGCGTTTATACCAAGCTGGCCGACAGTATAGCCGCACCGTATCCACTTACACTGACGGGATATGTCGATGCCGATAAGGTCATCGAATTTTGCAGGGCAGAGCAGCCGGCACTGTTGATTGTCTGCAATCCCAACAATCCGACGGGTAATTATAATCCGCTGGAAGTAATGGAGAAGATTTTAGCAAATGTCAGCTGCCCGGTAGTAATGGATGAAGCCTATATGGAGTTTGCTAAAGGCAGCGGCGTTGATCCGCAGGATCTGCGTCCGCTGAATAAGTTAAAGCTGGTAGCAGGTTCGACTTTGGCTCTGACAGGTAAATACAGTAATTTTATGTGCTTGCGTACTTTTTCTAAAGCTTACGGACTGGCTGGACTGCGTGTAGGTTATGCTGTCGGCAGTGCCGGTATCATGCGTGTTTTAGGCAAAACACTGCTGCCTTATCATGTCAATACCTGGTCTTTAGCTGTAGCGGAAGAGGTTTACCGCCAAAAAGACTTATATAAAGAACAACTGGAAACTATTATCGAGCAGCGTGATCTGATGCGGGAACAACTGGAGCAAATGGGCTTGAAAATCTGGCCGTCCGCAACGAATTTTCTGACCTGTTGTCCGCAGGGTGAGCTGACTGCCCGTTTGGCAGCTGTCTGCGAGCAGCAATATGGCAGCCAGGGTGAAAAAACACAGCAGATGCTGGCAGGAATGTACTTATACCGCAAACTATTAGAGAAGAAAATTTTGGTGCGTGATTATACCAGCCATCCTGTACTGCAGGGATGCCTGCGGATCACGGTAGGCCTGCCGCTGGAAAATGCTGAAATCATCAGCCAGCTGCAGCGCTTATGCGGAGAGGAGGCGATATGATGCGGCAGGCAGTTAAAGAACGAAAAACTTTAGAAACTGCGGTCAGTGTCAGTATTGGGCTTGATGGCAGCGGGAAAGCGGATATCGCTACAGGCGTCGGTTTTTTCGATCATATGCTGACACTGCTGGCCAAGCATGGTTTTCTTGATTTGCAGGTGAAAGCACAGGGAGATCTGCAGGTTGACTGTCACCATACGGTTGAAGACTGCGGCATCGTTTTAGGAGAAGCTCTTAAAGCGGCTGTTGGCGATAAAAGCGGTATTCACCGCTATGGCAGTTGGTTTATTCCAATGGATGAGGCTTTGGCACAGGTAGTACTGGATTTTTCCGGGCGGTGCGGACATCTGGATTGCAGGCGTGCCGGTGGACACGCTGGCCGCCTACGCCGAAACGCTGCTGCCTGACCGGGGCGGTATCGGTCGGTATTATAGCGATAACTTTGTGCATGTCGATGTACGCGCAGCGAAGAGCCGCTGGACCGGGTAAGGGGGTGATACCGATGGCAAGTGTTCTGATGTCGGATGCACCGTATGCATCCTGGCTTTCTGGCGTTTTAACTACACTCGAAGAACACAAAATCGACCGCATTGCGGTTGCAGCGCCCTTACCGAATGGCGAGGTATTCACAGGCTACTTCCGCTTGGACACGATGGACAAGGCCCTTCTGGCGGCCAACATGCAGGCCGACGCTGTGCTGGACGCAGTGTGCCACAATGGACAGCGCATCCAGCAGGCATGGAGCGATGACATAGATGAGGAGGTGTAACTAACGGATGACGCAATCATCGCCGCCCTGCTGAGCGGTGCCGTGACTTTGATCGGGGTGCTGATCGCCAACAGCCGCAGTCAGGCCGTGACCGACACCAAGCTGGAAGAGCTGACCCGCGAGGTGCGCGAGCACAACAACTTTGCCCGCCGAGTGCCCATCCTGGAAGAGCAGATGAAGGTGGCCAACCACCGCATCGCAGATTTAGAAGCCAACGAACACGAGAGAGAAAGGAACTGACTATGAACGCAAAGACCTACAACGCACCCACCATCTCCGCCGGTACCATCACCCGCACTGCTGTCCTGCTGCTGGCCCTGACCAACCAGATCCTCAGCGCCTGCGGCAAGCCCGTGCTGCCCATCGAGAGCGCCACCGTAGAGCAGCTGGTCACCGCTGGCATCACCACCGTGGCCGCGCTGATCAGCTGGTGGAGCAACAACTCGTTCACCGCTGCCGCGATCCAGGCGGACAAGTATCTGGAGGACAAGAAGAGCCAGGTCAACAAGTAAGGCCGCTACACTACTTAGCCGCTCCGGCGGCAGGCCGAAAGGCCGCATAGCATGACAACAGCCCCGTGGTTCCGGTGATTCCGGTTCCACGGGGCTGTTTTTGCATTTATTGGTCGATCAGAATGCGGAGTTCCTGCACCACGTCCTGCAGCGCACGGTAAACCCGCTCCACTTCCGAGATATCCATAACACCTGCGGCCTGTATGCGTTTGATGTCCTGCTGCGCCTTGGCAAGTGCTGCACAGATTTGTGTGCGTTTTTCCTCGGAAATATTCATAATAATCACCATTTTATTTTAAAGTGGGTTGCTGAACGGGTTATTAAAGCAAAAAGCACGTTGATTTTTATCGAATCAACGTGCTTTTCTTCATGCCGCCGACGGGGGTCGAACCCGTACTCTGTCTCCAGAAAGGGATTTTAAGT
>ERZ773107.1553-NODE-1553-length-19973-cov-15.662366_pt1 | contig 19973 bp, 18 predicted proteins | sample MGYA00580571_ERZ773107 | MGnify/ENA primary metagenome ERZ773107 (study PRJEB29015, sample SAMEA2737843) | human gut metagenome | biome: human gut; feature: human-associated habitat; material: faeces | place: China | collected 2012 ... | reverse complement strand
TCCGCATTTTGGAGGACGAACGCTACACCGGCGTGTATGTGATCGGCAAGCGGGCGGTTCTCGAAGTAGGCGGCACCAGAAGCCGCCTGAAGGACAGAGAATCGTGGTACATCATCCCCGACCATCACCCGGCCATCATAGAGAAAGCCGTGTTTGATACCGTGCAGGCCAGCCAGCTCCGCTTTTCCCAGCCAAACAAGAAAAAGCGGGACTACCCGCTGAAAGGCAAAGCCTTCTGTGGCTGCTGCGGTCATGCGCTGTCCCGCACCATGCAGAAAACCTCATATTATCACTGCCGCCATTCCGAGGCGGACGTAGAAAGCCGCTGCCACAAGATGCGTCTGAACGCCGCGGAGCTGGAACAGGCGGTATTCCTGACGCTGAAAAAGCAGATGGAAGCCACCGCGCCGCTTGCCCCTGACGGTACGCTCCGGGTAGATGCTTCCGTACCGGAACGCGCTGAATATGAGAAGCAGATCGAGACGCTGCAAGACGGCAAGCGCACGTTGTATGAACGCTATCTCATGGGCGAGATCGACCTGAATACCTACAAGGCAGAAAAGGCCGCGTGTAACGAGCTGCTGCTGAAAACAAAAAACGCCTATGCCGCAGTATTGGCACAGGCGAAACAGAAGCAGGACGAACAGGCACGGCAGGACAGCCGCAAGGAAGCGTCCAAGGCGATTTTCGATGCGGACACGCTGACCACCGAGCTGGCCGAGCTGTTGATCGACCGGGTGCTGGTATATCCCGATAAGCGCATCGAGATCGCATACAAAATCCAGGACATTTTTGATTGAGGTGGCAGTCATGAAAATCGCTTTCTATTGCAGAGTGGACGGACAGGGCTTTGGCTTTGTCCTCCCCGATGAAGCTGACAAGCTCCGCGAGTTTTTCGCCGAGCATCAGGATAAGCCTGCGCTTGAAAATCCATCAGGCGTAAGCTAAAAATTTTTGTCGTGTGCTTGACATACGGGTGCCTTAAAACATGAAAATTCCTTTTTTCCAATCCACAGGCATCCAAAATCTTGTGAAATCTTCGCTGAATGCACCGCGGTTCGATAAACTTCGAAGGAGAACCGCTCAAAAAGAATCCGGTGTGACTCAGGGAATAGCGCTCCAGAAAACCGAACAGCAAATTTGAGATTGGGATATTCCGATTAGCGGAGCTGCTTTTGGGAGATGCAATCTCGATATGTGTTTTTTTGCTCCCAGGTACCCGATTCTGGATACGTTGCATCGTCTGACAGATATAGATATTCCTTTCCGAAATCGAGATTTTTTCCCACGTCAACGCACACAGCTCCCCGATACGTATTCCTGTCAGTAGACAAAGAAGAATCCCCAGATTCAGAGCATCGGGATGTTCCTCCAGATATTGCTGCAAAATCATCTGCTCTGGGAGGCTTAAAATGGGCAACGACTTTTGCGTCTGTTTGACCCTGATATCAAGAACCTTCGAATCTACCGATATGCCGATTGTTCCTGCATAATTCAGAATGCGACGCAGAACAGAGAGCACATCCGAGATTGTCTTGGGAGAAAGACCGGTTTTATCCTTTTTTCCGTGCAGTTCAAGGTGTTTGCAAAGCTTCCTTACCATTTCTTTTGTGATCTTCTCGATTTTTACTGTCTGGAATGATGGCATGAGATAGCATTCGATTAGCGTCCGATAACGAATGTAGGTAGATTCCTTGAAGTTAATGGAAAAGGCGTCAAGCCACTCCATGGAAACAAGTTCAAATGTACTGTTTCTGGTTCTTTCCTCGCTTCCGGATGGTTTACCTTGGAGCTGGAGCGTGTGCTGTAGATCACATCGCACTTCGCGGTAGGAGGAAGCATACAGATAACCATATTTGGGCTTTCCCAGCGCATTTCGCGACTTTATGTAGCGTGCTTCCCAGCGGCCATCCTTCCTTTTATAAATGTTCAATCCTTTTCTTGACACAAAAACCTTCCTTTCGCTGACGGCTTATTTGACGGAGTATACAATCGGATTGTATCGGATTTGTTGAAATTGTCGAGTAAGTACGACATTATTTTCTTTTTTTCAGAATTTCAGATTGCTTTCTCTTGACCATCCGTGTAATCGGCGGTAGAATTCAATTGAATCATCCTGTCGCAGAGTGGGCTACTCTGCGACAGGAAACATAAACCATGAATGTAAAAATTCATGGTTTTTATTTTTTCCATTTTCTTTTAGTCTATCACAGGTAGTTGATTATATCAATTAAAAATAATAGATTTAATCATTCGGTTTCAGCTATGCTCTCGACTACAATAGAGTTGAGAAGGATGGTGGTGGCCATGTACGAAGAACAGTTTTCTAAGAGGCTTACTGAGCTGCGCACACAGAAGGGTGTGTCTGCAAGAGACATGAGCCTCTCAATCGGGCAGAATCCCGGCTATATTCGTGCAATCGAAAGTGGTACTGCCTTTCCGACGATGGCAAATTTCTTTTACATCTGCGAATATTTCAACATTACTCCACAAGAATTTTTTAATTTCGGCGAGGAAACCTCCAATGGAATGAATGCACTTGTTGACCAGCTAAAACAGTTCGATGCCGAGCAGATCAATGCACTTACGGCTTTTATAAAAACAATCGTCAAAAAGTAAATTATCAAAGAACTTAATACTTGGTAAACCTACCGAAAGATAGGGACACAAAGCCAAATGGGTCTAAAATCTCATATACGAGGTCATGACAGCCGATTGCTTTTGAATGGGATAATTTTATCCCTCTACCATGTTAGAACCGTCTGTGAAGATTTCAACTCACAGGCGGTTTTTGTTTTTGAAAGCAAAATGATGGGGCGTTCTTCAGCTTATGCGGTGGAGAGATGGCTTTTATATAGACAGCATCAGGGATTCACCGTATCGAATGGAGAAGGCCCGGATGCTGCTTTTTGTTTAGAAGGTATTGTTATGCGGCAACTTGATCAGGTGTGCGAAAGTCCTGATTCCGAGAGTATCCAGTGCGCTCTTGATTTTGAAAACACAATGAACAATCTGGAAACGCAGCTGTATTATCGCCACCTGCCGCCAAAAGAGGTGGCACTTCGCGTCATGGAAGCGGCCTGTAAATTCTATGATGCCGACTGGTGCGGTCTGATTCAGGTTGATCTGGATTTGGGGCTGTGGAAGCCACTCTGGTGGCACAATGAATGCCAAGAAGATAAAACTACTATCCTTACAAATGAGTTTGAATCGTCTGAATTTCTCGACCGCTGGGTAAAGGCAGTGCGCAGAGGAACTCCCATGGTTGTGTCTGATGCCGAAGAAGTTAAAGACCTCTATCCAGATGAGTACCAACTCTATGAGCGTCTGGGAATCAAGTCTGTCCTTGCAATTCCTTTGGAGCCTCGGCAAATCGCCCTGATTGCTGTTCGCAATCCTCAGCGGTACATCCATCAGACCAGTATGCTTAAACTTCTGGCCTATGTGTTACTGGCGGCATACAACGATAAGCGAATGGCTGACAGTCTGAGCATGGCAATCTCGCCAGAAAATATCAAGAGCAGCCATGATGTCTTCATCAGCCTGTTCGGAGAATTGAAAATCCACACTTCCCACGGTGTCCTGCCGGAGTCCGACCTGAAATCTCCTAAAATCAGCCGTCTGCTGACCTTTATGCTGCTTTCCAATAAGAAAGCCCTTTCATCGTTGGAAATCGTACAGGAAATCTGGCCAGAAGAACTGGAGGATAAGGACGAACCCGGAAAAAAGGTCAAACAGCTCGTTTACCGGCTGCGGCAGGCATTCAGTATTATCTCGGATGAACAGCTGATTCTCTCCACGCCGTCTGGCTACCAATTCAACCCCGACCTCCATATCACGACCGACTTTCAGCGGTTCGATGAGTTGTGCATTGCGGCCGCAAAAGCCACTTCTGCTATAAATAAGGTGAGATTGCTCGAAAAAGCGGCATCATTGTATCAGGGTAAACTTCTTTCTGCTGCCAATGGCGAACACTGGCTGGTTCACTACGCAAACCGATACCACCTCGCATTTATGAGTACAGTTAATGAACTGCTGAAGCAGTTGATGGACTTCCACGCATACGATCTGCTTCATCGGGATGCTGCACTGGCCCTGACCATCGCGCCGGAAAACACAAAAGCCTACTATTGGCTTATTCGCTCGTACCAGAAGCAACACATGGACGAGATGGTAGTGGGCGAGCTTGCGGCTGCGAAGCAAAAGCTGCCCGAAGATGAATACCAAAAGCTACTTAGCTCACTTGAGCAATAAAATAACGTAGTTACGTTATACGACTTTCATGTGACCTTCATACAACTTCTGTGTGACCTTATTTTTTCTAAAATTGTTCCATGTGACTTTCATATGACCGTCATGTGACTTCTGTAAGACCCTCGTGTGCTATGATAGCAAGGCAAGTCAAAGCCCTGTTATCTGGCCGCGAGGGTTTTATTTTTTGTCCTTTTTTAGCCGGATAAACCGCTTTTGACCTGTAACGAAGAAAAATATATCGAAAGCCCGAGATGCATTAAAGGCTGAGGATACTCATATTGCTTTCCATCCTCGGATGGAAAACAGTGTTTGTACCCTTTTCTTTAATGCGTCTCTTTTTTGCGCCCAAAGAAAAGCCAGTGCCCTGTCCAGCAGTGAAGTGTCCTCATCCTCCGCATCCGGCGGAAAGGACACTTATTATGTTCACCTTGAAGGAATTTGGCAATCGAATCAGTATGCTCCGTAAATTACAGAATCTTACGCAGGACGAACTAGCCGAACGGATTCATGTCAGCAAAGACCATATCAGCCGCATTGAGCGTGGTATCCGTGCTTGTTCGTTGGAATCTCTGATTGATCTTGCACAAGAGCTACACACCAGTACAGATTATCTTCTGATAGGAACCGGCCCCACCAATGACTTTGCAAAAGAGCAACTTTTGTCGGCAATCGAAGTGCTATCTTCCGTAAGCAAGCTGATATGAAAATTGGTATTTATGTCCATATTGTCCAGCCTATGCGAGATTCACAATGAATAAAGGCCTCCCGGAATCAACCTATTGTAAGGTCGGATTCCGGGAGGCCTTGTGGTTTAAGGATACTATAAGCCTTGCACTGTCAATGCGAGTGTGCCATCAAACAGCTTGGCACACTCTGATTTTGTTGATTTCCTCGGCAAGGCTGATCTTCAGATTTCGGATATCAATATCATTCTGCATATCCAAAAAATACCGATCCGATACGCCAAAATACTTTGCCAGCCTGAGAGACGTATCAGCAGTTATTTTTCTGCGGTCATGCAGGATATCCTGAATTCTGGATACAGGAACGTGGATTTCCTGCGCCAGCTTATACGCCGAGATATCCATTGGTTCCATAAATTCTTCCTGTAAGATTTCTCCGATTGTAGGAGTATCAATATAGCCTGTCATTGAAATTCTCCTCTCCTTGCATATTATGCGCAGTCTGCACTAATGATAATCGACAATTTCGACATTGAAAAAACTGTTTCCATCTACATTGAAGCAGACCCTATACTGACCATTGATTCGTATGCTGTATTGTCCCGCCCGATCGCCTTTCAATAATTCCAACTGATTTGCTGGCGGAACACGCAGATCCTCCAAACATCCTGCATTATCAATCATAATCAATTTTCGCAATGCAATTTTTTGAATCGACTGGGGCAACTTCTTTGAAAAAAGCTGATTATAAACTTTTTCCGTTTCCTTGTCTGCAAAGCTCTTTATCATGGTTTCATTATACCCGTTTCTCATGTATATGTCAAGCAGGTATATTTTTCTTCGAGATTGGAAAATTGTTCCAAAAGTAGACCTATCAGGCTTACCAAGTAGGCCTACGAGGCCCACGCATTTCACAATTTGAGCCGTTATACTATAAGCAAGCCAGACGACATCTGGTAGCGGCCCTTGAAAACTGAACACGCATTCTTCAGTCACATTCCTGTGATGATGAGCCACGTCCGTAACAAATGCGATGATCTCCCACTGAGGGAATGAGCGGTAGGTTGACGGTAAATGGGTGACAGCTTCCCCATAGCTATGAGCCATCACAGAATAATGATACTTCCGCCTTCGGGCGGCTCGGTGAGAACCACGGAGAGGTGAGATTCCTATGGATTCGGTACGCTGCCGGACGGCTGAAAGATTTCCCATACAAGACAGAGTGCTTGTTTTCCGGGGATGTCGGGGACAAATACGGAAAGGTATAGAACTATAAATCACAGCTTTTATGCTGTTTGAGATAGTAGGGCGGGCTGTGCAAGCAGTCCGCTGTTACATACACACGAAAGGAGAAATCCACTTGGCTACCAGAGGCAAGAAAGACAAGGACTACGAACCGCTTCCGGCAAACTGGATGTACAAGCGCGGAGATGTCTACATGATGGATCTGAACCCATACAGCGGTTCCGAACAGGGTGGTGTCCGACCGGCAATTGTTGTCCAGAACGATGACGGAAACTTTTATTCCAATGTCCTCTTAGTTGTTCCGTTGACAACGCAGATCAAAAAACGGTATATGCCGACACACTTCGTTCTGCACAACCGCTTTTTAAGCGCACCGTCCATGGCGATCTGCGAGAGTCCCCGGCCAGCAGATAAATCAAGGGTTCTTCAGTATTTAGGGCATCTGTCTAAATACGAAATGCGGCAGGTATCCCTTTGCCTGCAATATAGTTTTGGATTTATCGGATACAAAATGTTCCGAAAATGCCTTACGGCTCCGCCGGAAGAGGATGTGATTGCTGCGGCAAAGACTCTTCTCTCCAAGCAGTTCCAAGACCTTCGAGTACTGAACAGTCAGTCCCCGGCTCCCGCCAAGCACAAAAAAGGCGATCTACATAGCATTGAGCAAATTTCGGAAGGAATGCTTTCATCACCAATGGAATCTTCTGTTGAATTTATGATTGCAGAACTGGATGATTCGCTTCAATCGCTTATGTTCCGATGGGATACCTGCTTTGAGCGGTATTCCTGTCACAAGTTGTCCGATAACGAAAAGAAGAAAATCGGATCAATCATTCAATCAGGAATTGATTTTCTACAAAAAAAGAAGGAGGTTCCCTTATGATGAACGCAGTTGAAAAACCTTACCATGAAATCTGTCTGAACAGCAGCCAGCTGATCGTACCGCGCGATACTTATCAGCGCGGTCTCATCCCGGCCCGTGTGGCTCAGATTGCAAGTGCTTTTGATGAACGAGTTGCCAACGAGCCGAAAATCAGCTTCCGGGATGGCAGCTACTATGTGATGGACGGCCAGAACACCATCGCTGCACGCAAGTTCCTGAACGGGGGAAATGATTTGCAGATCCGCTGCAAGGTCTATTTCGGCATGACGGAGCGCGAAGAAGCGCTTCTTTTTGCACAGCAGACTGGCTATTCGCATTCGCTGACCCCCGGCCAGAAGCTCCGCGCCCTGATTTTTGCAGGGGAGCCTGTTGCCGTTGCATTCCAGCAGGCCACCGAGCTGGCAGGTGTTCATCTTTCGTTTGAGGAAGGCCGTGGCAAGCGTCGGATCAGCTGCATTGCGACCGCTTATCGAGAATTTATCCGGCTTGGCCCGGAGCTGTATATCGAAGCCATCGATATCCTGCTGAATGCATGGAACGGGGAACCGGATTCCATGAGTTCGGCCAATATGCTTGGCATCTGTCGTTTTGTGGAGCTTTACCACAACGAGTATAGCCGAAACCGGCTGATTGCAAAACTCCGGCAGGTGGATGCCTTCACCATTTTCCGCCTTGCGCGGACCGCAGGCGTAAATCTTCCCGGCAAAACGAAATATCTTCAACAGGTCTATAGCATCTATAACGGTGGGAGCCGCCGGGCTGCATTGCCACTGAAATTTTAACATATAGTACAATATTGGAGAGTTTATCCTATGAATAATTTTGAAGAAATTGCACACGCTGTGCCTATGACCTCCATGCAGGATGTTCGCTGCTACACGGTGGAAGATCTGATGGCAATGTTGGCTTTGAGCCGCCCAACCGTTTATCGTCTGCTGAAGCAGAACGTGTTCCGCTGGTTTAAGGTCGGTGGCGCATACCGGATTTCTAAAGCCAGCTTTGACGCATGGCTCAACGAAGGTGTTATCGAACCCAGTTTGGCCGGTTGACATCCTCAACATTTCAAGCAAAATCTGCTATTCTTTAGCCGGGATGAGAATCCCGGCTAAATTTTTACATACGATGGAGGTGTTCTTCATGGACGAAATGTCACTCGCTTCGATTCCACTATGCGAAAAAAGCGAGGCACCCGCTGCCAAAACCACCATGTCCGTGCGCGAGATGCAGCACCTTTTGGGCCTTGGCAAGACGGAGAGCTATTGGCTGATCCACAAGAATTTTTTCGAGGTCATTCAGATAAACGAGAAAATGCGTGTTGTCATCTCCAGCTTCGAGAAATGGTATGCAAACCAGATCAAGTACCACAAGGTCAATGGTCCTCCTCCGGGAGAGGAACTTCGCAAGCGTTCTTATTCCGTTGTGGAAGCAGCTGAGATTCTGAGCGTCGATACGGAAACGATCTATACGCTGATTCGTCAGGGTAAGATAAAGACAGAAATCGTTGATTTCTGGATGCGGATTCCAAGGGACGAATTTGAGCGCTGGTATAGCTCACAAAAGCGTCTCCGCACTGCTGCCGACCGGGAGCGTGACCGAGAAATCGAAGAACAGACGATTTCTGTGCCTGAAATGGCAAAGCTGCTCGGAATCACGCGGGAGAAAGTTTACTGGATTCTCAAGTGTAAGAAATATCGTGACATCCTCGTTATCGAACGTGTTGCAGACAGGCCTCGCATTACCAAAACGAGCTTTAAGCTATGGCTGAAAAGCCAATCTACATATCAGGTTCAGGCTCCAGCTAAAGAAGCCCCTGAAGAACTTCCCTTGAAGTTGCAGCGCCCGAAAAGCGGAAAATATTACAGCTTTCAGGAGATTCAGGATTTTTACAACATCAGCCGTACTACTCTTATCAAATGGATTCGCACTGAAAACATTCCGACCATTGATGTCGGGCGGGCAAAACGTGTTCGCAAGGATGTTTTCGATGATGTTCTCAGATTAAAACGCAACGTGGAGGAAGATACATAATGGCCAGCATTGTGAAACGCAACGGCAACTTCTGTGTTGTCTATTCCTATAAGGAAGCTGATGGCACTGCCAAGCAAAAATGGGAGACTTTTTCGGCACTGCCGGATGCAAAGGCTCGCCAGAAAGAAATTGAGTATAAAGAATCCATTGGCACCTTCGTTGCACCCCAGTGCAAAACGCTGAACGATCTGCTCTCTGAATACATCGCACTCTATGGCAGAAGCAAATGGGCATTTTCCACCTATCAGTCGAATGTCGCCCGGATCGACAACTACATAAGACCGATCATTGGTTCCATGAAACTTCAGGATATTACCACTCGTGTGATCGAAGGGTATTACCAGAAGCTGCTCAAATACGAAGCCGTTGATCCAAAGTTTGGCACCCGCAAGAACGAGTATGTTTCGACCAGCACGATTCGCGACATCCACAAAACGCTGCGCAGTGCTTTTGAGCAGGCTATCAAATGGGAACTGATGGAGAAAAATCCCTGCACCCATGCAACGGTGCCCAAGCATACTCCCCAAAAGCGTGAGATCTGGACAGCAGAAACACTGTTTCATGCTCTGGAAGTGTGTGACGACCCGAAACTTCGGCTCTGCATCAACCTTTCGTTTTCCTGTTCCCTGCGTTTAGGAGAACTGCTGGGGCTGACATGGGATTGCGTGGACATCTCCCCGGAAAGCATTGCAGCTGGTCGGGCATCCATTTACATAGACAAAGAATTGCAGCGTGTCAATGTGTCGGCGCTGGACACGCTGGATGATATCGAAGTCATCCGGCGCTTTCCATCCAGAACGTCCCTCTGCTCAACTGTCCAGATTCTGAAGAAGCCCAAAACCGAGAGCAGCATCCGAACGGTGTTTCTGCCCAGAACGGTTGCTGAAATGCTGGTCGCCTACAAGGCTGACCAAGACAACATCAAGGAGGCTCTGGGCGACGAGTACACCGACTACAATCTGGTGGTTGCCGGCCCGCTGGGTCTTCCAACAGTGCATACCACCGTCAATGCAGCCTTGAATCGCCTGATCAAGAAGAACAATCTCCCGAAAGTGGTTTTCCATAGCTTCCGACATTCCAGTATTACATACAAACTCAAGCTGAACGGCGGCGATATCAAAGCCGTTCAAGGTGACTCCGGTCATGCGCAGGCATCCATGGTCACAGAGCAGTATGCACATATCTTGGACGATGACCGGCGAATCAACGCCCAGCGCTTCGATGACTTCTTCTATCAGCACAAAGGTGCGGAGCCTGAAATCCAGCACGATAATGAGCCGAGCGCAGAATGCGGAGCCGGCGCAGTCGATGCCGAGGCGGCAGCAGCGCTCACCAAACTCCTGTCTGATCCTTCGATGGCAGCGCTCATCAAGAATCTTGCAAAAAGCCTGTAACCCCCATATACATAGACAGCGGCAGCTTTCCATTCTGGGAAACTGCCGCTGTTTGTTTTAAGAAGATGCAGCTATCTTGCTGGCCAGTTCTTCGATCTCATCAAGTGTAAGCTCCGTGTATTTAGCAATCTCCTCATGCGAGAACCGATTATCTTCCAGTAGGCGCTCCGCTACTTCAAGCGAGCATTCATGCGCTGCTTCTGCTCTTATTTCATCAAATATTTTACTCATAATCCAAATTCAAGGTTAGGCAGGCTTCTTCGTATCCAGTGCCTTGACCTCATCAACAGAAAGATGTGCATACCGTGCAATTGTTTCATACGGAAGTCCATCCGCAAGCATCGTCATTGCGGTTTCCACAGCCTGCTCATGTTTTGCTTCTTTTCTTTCTTCCGCTCTCATTTCTTCCATTGCCTTGCACATGGTCGTCACTCCCTTCGTGTCCTCTTTGAAATATCGTACCCGTTGTGCCAGAACAGGGTAGTTCATGTCATCCGGGTCTGTACAGGTAAAGTCGTGCATCAGCTTACCCAATGCTGTCTCGTCTTTAATCTGTGAGTTTACATAGATAATATGTGCATCATCACCGAAAGATTTTCCGGTTTCCTCGATGATGCGGTTGATGTGGTAGATGGGAAGTCCACCCCGCAGCACATCATTTTCTGTGATAAAGATTACATAGGTCTCGTTCAGTGCGTCATACGCATCACCCGGATCTGTCAGGTTTGCATCCAGCAGACTGCTGTTGTATCTCGCCCTCTTGGCACCTGCACCATGGTCGTTGCGCTGCACCTCAATATTATAGGTATAGGTATGGTTTTCCTGATCCACTGCCAGAATATCCAGCCGCACAGAACGACCTTGCAGATTCTTCAAATCATGCTGACCATGGACTTCCTGTACAGTCAGGTCATCACGGTTCAGAATGATTTGAAGCAGGCATTCCGCACAGGGCTTATCTTCAAAGACCTTGCTCATAAAGTCATCATCCATTAGCCGGAAGTTTCGGATACGCTGTAAATCTTCTTTGTGCTTGCGCTCGAAGTCAAGTTCCTTCTGCGTTTCAACTTCTGCCATCGGTTCACCTGCTTTCTGTTCTCTATCCAAGGTAAGAATACCATAAAAGCGTTCTTTTTACAAGACGAGTCCCGCTGACTACATAGGCCGGAGGCATCCTTCGGGATGCAGCCGGTCGGATTTCTATGGTAGTCCTTGCTCCGGCATGGCATCATAAGTCCAGATTGAAAAATCGGTTTCTGAATGCAAAATTCCCGGAACAAATCCACCCTTTCCAGCTAATAAAGGGGTTTGGTTTACAATAGAGCAACTCCCTTTCATTAGCCAGCTAATTTCCAGCTAATGAACGCCCGTTTACACAGCTTAAAACAGGTTCGATTTCGTTGACTTAAATTGACAGCGCAAACAAAAATCTGTTGACGCAATGTAAAATAAATCACCTAGTTTTATCACGGGTTTACAGCGGTCGGGGTTACTCCTAAGCGAAAGGCCTGCAGTTCGAATCTGCATGAGGACATATGCAACAAGCAGCGGCAGCTTTTCCGTCTGGAAAGCTGCCGCTGCTTTTCTCGTTATTCAAAAATATCAGCAAGGGTAAGCAGCTGTACTTCTCCGCGTTCCTGCGCCTGAAGCAGACCGTCCATGAATCCGCCTTTCGAGAAAATGTAGTAGTGGTAGTTTGCTCCTTTTCCAAAAACTGCTGCATATTCCCGAATCAGTTCCAGTTCATCCAAGCCGATTTTTTCATTGCGGTATTTGCAAGAGCCGATGATATAGTCATTGCCTTCAACTGGAGTTCCGACAATATCGATCTGAATCTGCTTCTTCTTTTTGGGGTCGGTCCCCCACCACTGCCCGATCTCGCTCAACTCGACGGGAAGCTTCTCTGCGTAGTAGAGCAGATAATCCTGACACATCTTCTCAAAAATCAGACCCATATAGTCCGGAAAATACCGTTTCACTGCATGAGGGTAGGTCTTTGCGATTCGCCCTGAATCAATCGCACTTGCATTGACCGGAACAAAGCGATACCAGAAACGGAAAAAATTATCCGCCAGAAGATAGATCGTTTTTTTGCCAGGTTTTTCGGTGATCGGCGTTTCTTTTTTGACGATGCCAAGGTCTATCAGCGTTTTGAGGTACTTTGCCACTACCGAGTTTTCTTCACCAACTTTTGTGGTGATGTCGTTCAGACGGGAAGCACCCTCCGCGATTGCCTTGATGATCGCATTATAAATTGCCGGTTCGCGCAGTTCCTGCTTCAGCAGGTTGGCCGGTTCCTCATAGAGATAGCTGGAACGATCAAACAAATTTTCCAGCAATGCTTCATCTACACTGTTCCGAACGTCCAGTTTGTTGATATAATGCGGAACGCCGCCTGTGATGCCATAAATCAGAGCGTTATCTTCCTCTGGCAGATTCGGATGGAACACCGCAGTTTCCTTGTAATCCAGCGGCATAATTTTGAATTGCGCTGTTCTGCGCCCATATAGAGGGCTTTCTTTGCCCAAGACCTGACTTTCCATAAAACTCATAGAGGAACCGCACAGAATCAGATACATTTGGGACTCTGTCCATTTATGGTCGATGATGTGCTGAAGCATTGCGGAAATAGCGGGTTTAGCCTTTGCAAGATAAGGGTACTCATCAATTACAAATACGATCCGTTGCTCTTTGGAGAGAGCTGTCAGTTCGTCCAATGCTGCGTCGTAGGTTGTAAATTCCGGGGACGATTCCGCATTGGGTCGTTCAAAGCTCATGATCGCCTTGGACAATGCTTCCAGATTCTCTTTTCCGGTCGTATTCAAGGCAGAGAAAAAAATGGTCGGTTTTCTCTTACAGAATTCGTTGATCAACGCAGTTTTTCCAACGCGGCGTCTGCCGTAAATGACAACACACTCAAATTTTCCGTTCTCGTATCGTCTATTCAACTTCTGAAGTTCCTTTTCACGGCAGTAAAACCGGCTCATTTCTTTCCCTCCCCAAATCACATCTATGAAATTTATATACTCATAAGTTAGTTTCTTACGAGTATAATACTTCATCTCTTGCAGAATGTCAAGAAATATATTTTCAACGATGCAGCGAAAACAGAGATACTTTTTCCATAGCAACGCTTTTCAAAAACTCTGTCAAAAATCTATAAGTTCCTCATACAAAAGCAGCGGCAGCTTTTCCGTCTGGAAAGTTGCCGCTGCTTGTTTTTAAGAAGATTTTGCAGGTGCTTTACTCACCCGATGCTGTTGGCCAGCATGTTCAGGATCTGCTGATAGTCCACTTCCTTCAGGCCCTCACCGGCCTTGGCGGGGTAAGCGGCAACATTGTCCCACGAATCCATGATCTGGGACCAATATTCGGCCTCCGGGGCAAACAGCACCAGGCGCTTTGCATTCTGGTCCATGTAGCCGCGCTCCTGGGTGGCGGCGTCGCCCCACCACTGGGTCAGTTCGCGCAGGTCTTCCGGCATGCCGTTGGGGTAGTTGGGCAGGAACTTTGCAAAGCCCATCTCGTGGGTCGGGGCGTCGGTCCACACCACGATCACATGGCGGCGCTTGGTGCCGGCATTGTTCCAGTCCGAGCGGATCGCATAGGCCAGCGCTTCCAGACCGTCCTCCGGGATGTCGCCGCCGCCCTCAGCGTGGATGCTGCGCACCGTCTCCTCAAAATCCTTTTCTTCCTCCGGCAGGTTGAAGAAATCGGTCACCATCATGGCGTCGTCACCGTCGGCGGCGTAATCGCGGAAGGCGATCACCCGCACGCGCAGCTGTGCGATGGTCTTCTGCTTATTGGTCATCATGCGCTGCACGTCCTGATAAAAATTCAGCGCGTTATCCTTGACCTTTTCGATCAGGCCGCCCATGCTGCCCGTTGCGTCAATGCAGAACACCATGTCCACATTGTAGTCAAAGTTGAAGTTCATCATGTTGCATTCCTCCTGTGCTCAAAGCAGGCTGCCCGCCTGCTTGAATTTTTCGGCGCCCTTGGTGCTCTTGTAGATGTTGATGCGCAGCGCTGCCTCCCGGTCGTTCTGGGTGGCTTCGCGGTTTTCCGCCTGCTGCTCCGGCCGGATGTCCTCGCCGGAGAGCAGCCGCACCACGGTATCCAGCGAATACCGCCGCACCGGGTCCGTTTCCAGCATTCCCGCAATCAGCCGGGCCATATCCGCCGGGACGGCGTCGCCCAGCTTCAGCTCGTCGCCGCTCAGGAGACCTTCGAACAGGTAGTTATATTTGGTCCCGCTGACGAACTCCGGCACGCAGCCCTGGAAGATCTGGTGGAACAGCACGCCCAGCGCGAACACATCCAGGGGCTTGCCCACCTTGACGTCCTCTCCGGCCGCAAACAGATAGCCCTCCGGTGCCAGATAGACCACGTCGAAGTTGAAGCTTTCCGGGTCCGAAGGGGGTTCAGCCTCAAAAAAGCTGTTGTCGAAGTCGATGATCTTGGTGGTCAGCCCGCCCGACTGGCTTTTCTGCAGCAGGACGTTGTCCCACTTGAGGTCGCCATGAACGATGCCGACCTTGTGCAGCTTCCAGATGCTGTGGGCCAGCGTCTTGCACAAAAGCCGCTGCTGGGCCTGACCGGCGCTGCTCATCTGCGCAACGTCCTCCGGCGTGAGCTTCTCCGAAGGAATGCACGGCATTGCGATGTAATAGTGGCTCTCACAACGGAAAAAGTCCACGATGCGCACATCGTTGCCGTCCGAAGCTTCGTTGATCGTTTTGTAGAGCAGGGTCTTCTGGGCCTCGTACTTTTCGCAATACTTCCGCCGCTTTTCCGCCTGCTCGGGCGAATACATGGACGCATTCTGCGGGTAAACAGGGCTGAGGAACTCCTTCAAAAAGTAGTCCTGCCCATCCTTCTGCGCGATGCCCCACTTGCTGAAACCGGCGTTGTCGCTTTTCAGTGTGCCTGCAACAAGGTAGCCATTGTAGTCTGTATATCTCATTTCACGTCATCCTGTTCCGACAGATAATCCGCCGCATATTCCAGCCACAGCTGTTGCTGCTGCTCCTGTGTGCTGTCGTTCCACACCGCAAGGTAGGTTTCCAGCAGGGCCTTATGGCGGGGCTCGAAGGCCTTTTTCAGGTCCGCAAAGCTTGCATAGCCAAAGCACGCCAGACACATGGTGTAATCATCCGCCGAGATCTTTTTCAGGATGCCGAACAGCTTTTCGCGCCAGTCTTCGATGCTGCTGCTCTGGAGCAGGGTGTCCAGCAGCAGTGCCTCGAACTGGATGGGCGACTCCACATAGCCAAAGCAGCCGTCCGTGGCCGTGAGCACGATGCAGGGCTGGCTGCAGCTCACCTGCTTTTCGTGCAGGTGGAACGGCTTGGACGCACTGCACACGCTGGTCATGATGCCATCGCTGCGCATATCCGGGCCGTCCACGGTGTGCTGCACATCGTCCACGGTGATCTGCCTCAGGCCGTCTGCCGTCATAAGAAAGCCGCGCGAGTCGCCGCACCACAAAAAGTCGGCATCCACCCGGGACGGGCTGCAGCTGCACTTTGCCGCCGCAGCCGTCGTGGGGAAGTCCTTCGCCATGGAGCTGCGGATGCCGCTGCTGCCGCTGGCGTTCTCCTTGTAGCACTGCAGCGCCCGGGCAATGTCCGGTTCCAGCGCTGCGGGCGGCTCCTCGTTCTGGAACCAGTCGTAGGCCGCGCCGCTGGCGATGCGGGAGGCAAGATACGCGCCGGTGTGTCCGCCATAGACGTCATACGCCCTTGCGCCGCTGCCGCCGCAGCCATCGAACACGCCCAGGAACACTTCTCCGTCGTGCGCGCCGAGGGCATAGCTGTCCTCGCACAGGTCCTGCTTTTTTTCACCGTTCACAAAGAACAGTGCCGAAAGCTCCAGCCCTGGGTCGGCAGTCTTCCGGGCCGTTTTCTTAGACAGTTTCATGCAGCTCCCCTTTTCCCGTATCTGCGGCCGGGGCCGTGCTTTCTGCGGCGGGCGCTGCGTCCTTCTGGGGCTCGTCGGCCGGGAGCAGGCTGTTCTCCTGCGGGGTCTCCGGCTCGCTGGCGGCCGGGACCGAGGCGGCGGGTTCTGCCGCCGGGGCCTTGCCCTGGGCCGCATCCACCGCCTGCTTCAGCTCGTTCAGCACTTCGCTCTGCTGCGCCTGTGCTTCCTGCAGCTGAGAAACGGTCTGCTTCAGCTCATCCAGCTTGGCGTTCGCGCTGTTCAGTGTGCGCTCCACACCGCCAAGCTTGAGGTTCAGCACGACCGCACACAGCAGCACCACCACGAGCACCGCCAGCAAAAGCACATTCCGCCCGCCCGCGTTCTTTTTGGGGGCCGGGCTGTGGGCCGGGGCGGGCCGTTCTTCCGGCTTCGGCTGCGGGACCGCCGCCTTCGGGGGCGGTGCTGCTTCCAGCTGCGCGGCGTCCTCACCGGATGCCTTGCGCAGCACGCCGAAGTAGCCGCTCGTGGCGAACAGGGGGCCCTGCTCTTTGCCGCATGCGGGGCAGCTCAGCTCATTTTTTGCAAGTCTTGTTCCGCAATATCTGCAAAACAATCCCTCCACGCTCCTTTCGTCTCATCGGCCGCCGGGCAGCCGTGTGCCCGGGCCGATGTACACCTGTTCCATTCCTCAGGCGGTCGCTGCGCTGGCGAGGGTCACAATGGCCACGATGACCACAATGCCCAAGCCGACAAAGAGCACGATGCCGCCGATGGTCGCAGAGTTCGACACCTGCTCACGGTACTGATCCTGTGCTTCCTGGCCGATCAGCAGGCGGCACTCAGCCTTTTTGCCGTCGGTGGAGGTCACGGTGATGGTGGTCTCGCCGTCGCCCACGGCCGTCACCCAGCCGCTCTCGGTCACGGTGGCCACCGCCGGGTTGCTGGAAGTCCAGCTCTGGACCTGCACGCGAGAATCCTTTACCAGATAGTCACCCAGGTTGAACACGTCACCGGACTTGATGTTGCCCAGCTTACCGGACTCCAGCATGGTGCGGCTGGTGCTGCCGTAGGATGCTGCGCGTTCGTACGAGAAGTACAGCGCACCGATGCGGGAGGAAACGGTCACGATATAAGAAGCGGTGCCCTCGTTGGTGGAAACCGTGATGCGGGTAGAGCCCTCATTGTAAGCCGTCACCACGCCGCTGGAGCTGACGGTGGCAACATTGGGGTTGCTGCTGGACCAGTTCTTGTAATTGATCGTGCCGTAGGAATCGCTGATGCGCATCTGCGCGGTGGGGTGCAGGTCGTCGTAGTCAATGGTCAGCGAGCTGGGGGAGCAGCTCAGTTCCAGGCTTGCGTTCTTGACCGTATAGTAGTATTTGCTGGTCTTTTCCGGGTCGTCCTTGCGCACAGCGGTAACGGTGGCAGAGCCAAGGCCCTGTGCGGTGACACGGCCCTTCTGGTCCACGGTCACCACCGAGGTGTCCGAGCTGGACCAGGAATAGTTGGTGTTGCTGGTGAAGCCGACGCTCACCGTCTCGGACGGGTGCGTGTTGCTGGCGTAGCGCACGAGGGTGCGGAACTCGATCAGGTTTTCCTCCTCCAGTGCTTCGGCCTGCACTTCGTCCGGTGCTTCCGCGGTGGCGGCCTGCTCCGGCGCTGCCTCGGTCTCCGGCAGCTGCGCCGCAAACGCAGGCACCGTGAACTGCAGCGCAAGCGCTGCCGTCAGGGCCATGGCCACAAATTTCATCTTTCTCATGTCAAATTCCTCCTTAAATGCTTAATATACAACATGAACAGATGCAAGCATCCGTCTGTTCTGATCGTAGAACCGGACCTGATATTCGCCCGGGTCGCCGGGGCAGGCGGGGTCGAAGCGGTAGCTGCCGCTGCCAAAGCTGCCGATCTTGCCAAGGGAATAGCTCTTGCCCGTTGCGGTCTGGACCAGCTCCATGGAGATATCCACCATCTGGCCTTCCGCATTCAGCGTAAACGTGATGACGCCGTTGCCATCCTGCGAGGCCGAAGCCGTGTAGCTGGGTGCCGGCTCATTCTGCTCAAAGTACGCCGTAAAGGTCACATTCTGGGTAAAGTTCGTGTCCGTGCGGGTGGCACTGGTGGAGCCGTCGCTCCAGCGCACAAAGTGGTAGTTGTTCCCCGGCACGGCCGTGACCGTGAAGCTCTTGCCCTCGTTCTGCTTGACCGTGTACTGCAGGCTGCTCTTGCCGGAGCTGCTGCCGCCCGTCAGCGAACCGCTGCCGGACACCTTATAGCTCACCGTATAGCTGGGCACCTGCGGTACGGTGGACGACGCCGGAGTGCTGCTGGACGAGCCGGACGACGAGCTCACCGGCTTGCTGTCGGGTTTGCTGTCGGGCGTACTGTCCGGTTTGCTGTCCGGGACCGAGGTGCTTGCCGGTTCCTCGGAGCTGGACGGCTCCTCTGAATCGGGTTCGTCCGAGGTCACGCTGCTGCTCTCGGACGAAGCGTCCCGGCTGGAAGACGAGCTGACCGAACGGGAAGAAGACGTCTGCGCCGGGGTGTTGGCCGGGCGGGAGCCCTGGCCCAGCAGCAGCACGGCTGCGGCAGCCAGCGCCGCCAGCGCGACCGCCAGCACCACAAGGATGCCGCCGCGCTTCTTTTTGGGTTTTTTGGGTTCATCCGGTTTGCCCGGCCCTTCTCCGCCGGACGGCGGTTCTGTTTCCTTGTGACCGCCTGCACCGCCGGTGCCGCCCGGGTACGGGAACTCGTCCTTCGGCACACCGGCGGCGGGCCTTGCCGCGCCGCACACGCCGCACACCTTTACCTGCTCCGAGTTTTCGGCATCGCAGGCCGGGCAGACCCAGGTCGGGTTCCAGGGGTTTGCGCTGTAGGAATAAATGGGGTAACACTGCCCCGCACTGACGACCTCATCCGTTTCCTCTGCGTGCGAGCTATTGATCTTCACGCCGCTGCGGGTCGTTTCTTCTGCTGCGGTTTTCTCCTCCACGGTTCAAATCCTTTCTTGGGACGTTTTGCCGGAGCGCTCTCCGGGGTCCGTTTTTCTCCTGTTCTCACTCAAAGGCTGGGTGCCTGATGGAAATGCGTATTCTTCTTTTCGCTCCTGGCCGCGCCCGCAGCCCCGCTGATGCGCACGCTTGTTTCCGGGGCAGCTGCAGCCGGTGCCGCAGGAGCTGCCGGGGCAGCGGGTTCTGCGCAGCCGTAATTCGCAGCGGCAGGAGCCGAAGGCTCTGCATAGCCATAGCTCGCCGCGGCCGGGGCAGCAGGTTCAGCGTAACCATAGTCCGCTGCCGTGGGGGCAGAAGGTTCGGCATAACCATAAGCGGGTGCGGCAGGCGCGGCGCAGCCGTAACTCCCCGCAGAGGGGGTGACACGCTCGGTGCGGTCATCCGTCGGCCAGAACGGTGCCGGTTCCGGGTCGGGCAGGGGCGCGGCCGCGTTCTTCTCACCGGCCGGGTGGGTGGGGAACACATAAAGCGTGGCCTCGCCGTCGTCCGGCACCGGAGGCTCTGCCGGGGCACTGGGCCGCACCGGGACATCCGGGCTGGGTGCGCTGGACGGCAC
>ERZ773107.1549-NODE-1549-length-19989-cov-16.867262_pt1 | contig 19989 bp, 14 predicted proteins | sample MGYA00580571_ERZ773107 | MGnify/ENA primary metagenome ERZ773107 (study PRJEB29015, sample SAMEA2737843) | human gut metagenome | biome: human gut; feature: human-associated habitat; material: faeces | place: China | collected 2012 ... | reverse complement strand
TTCTTTCCTTTCTTCATATTGCTGACAGTCGTATTATCAAGTCCGGTTACCGACTTAAGCGTTCGAAACGATACATTACAAATCTTCTTATCCATCAACGTGGCAAGTGCTTCTCCGAATTCCATGCCATTAATCGCAGCAAGCATCTCTCGTGCAATCTCGTTCACAAGACCAAGGCTCAATTTCTCATCATCCGACAATGCCGAAAGCTCATCATAATAATTGAAGGTCTTGCTTGCCATAGAGCTCGGAAGGGTAATGTAGTGGAGCTCACCCGTCTCTTTATCCATTACGAACTGCAGGAAGCACTCTTCCTCATGTGCTTTGGCATATTCCGTAAAAAACAGTTTTCCCTTATCATCTCGTTCCAGATATTTCTTATCATAAACACAGAGCTTATTATCCACATATGCGAAACAATCGGTATCAATCATGCAGGCAAGGGCCTTACTCTCTGAATACCATTCTTTGAACTTTGCTTTTTTGACGGATGTTGTGATAGTTTTCCCTTCCATCACGTCATCTGTCAGCACAACTCCCACCGGTTTCGAATTACTGTCGGTGTCCATAGATACCGTTTCGACTTTCGTCTTATGCTTCCTGTCAAATTCATTCTCAGGATATGGATCCTGCCCGCCCGAAAGGAGAAAATACCGCAGATAAGCATCCACTAACATTGCAAGCCTTGACTGGCGGAAATTCTGGTGCTCCACAACAGTAAAAAATTCTGTTGCCTTACTATTATCCACGCTCGCCTTCAGTTCATCAAATTTACCATGTGCCTCTATGGTTTCTTTCGTAACTTTCTTTGCCAGCATTTCGCGCAAGAGCCTCTCATAGCATCCCAGTCTGCGAACCACCCGCTTGATTCTTGCGTTTTCAGCCCCCTTCATCAGGTCAGATATATACTCGCGAAAAGACTTACCCGGAATGATTCTGGCATTACCGGCTTGCACATCATGAAGGAAAACCTTTGCATACTTTTGTTCCTCTGCTGACAACATGGAAAATGACTTATGCAAATCAGTCAACGTCTTGTCCAGCGTTTCTTGATCATACTCGCCCTGAATCAGCTTGAGGAACTTTTCAAAACGAGTATTCATATACTCGGCGTCAATCTTTGTCGTGTCATACTCCGTGATATGAATTTTCACATCATACGGAACATCCCCGCCGTGACCTCCGCCACCACCTCCTGCCATCTCCTTATATCTTGCTAACAGGATCAGATACGTCATTTCATCGAATAGCATCTCGATATCCGTTCCGTCTTCAGCAGAATACACACGCTGTTTCCAGTTGAAGCCCTGTATCTTGGCTGCCTGAAGATAGGTGTCAAATTGATTGAATGCCTTAGCAAACTTCCGTTTCTCGGACCGTTCCTCAGGTAGCTTCTCAAAATCTTTAATGGCGGCAGAATCAAATATTTCCTTAATCTCTTCAAATGTCCTATTAAGATTACGCAGATTCCTCGGCAACTTGTCCACGAACAATCCCATAGGAATATTGCCGGAATAAGCCTCTACCGCTGCTTCGATGTTTTTCTCCATCGTATTCGGTCTTCGATAATATTTTATGATACCAAAAGGCTTCTCCGATTCATTGAACAGTCGGTTTGTTCTCGAAAATGCCTGAATCAGATTCTCATACTCCATCACCTTATCCAGATAAAGAGTGTTCACCCATTTTGAATCAAATCCGGTAAGCATCTGATTTACAACAATCAGAATATCTATTTGCTGATCCGGTTCCAATCTTTCATACGGCTTCTTATGTGCAAGCCGCAGGCTCACATCTTTCCTGAACTTGTCATACGTCGGTATTGTAAATGTCTGCCCCAGCCGATCCCGATAATCTTCCAACATATCCACGATACCGTCTTCCTTATCCAAAGATCCGGTACCGCTTTCGTTATCAATAGTAGGATCAAACATTGCCGTTATCATAAGCTCAGGCATTTCTTTTTTCATAAGCCGCCAATATCGTACCGCTTCTGGAATACTGGATGTCGCAAATATCGCATGGAACTTACCACCATGACTGTATATAAGCCATTTCTTCTTAATATCCGAAATAACCCCCATTATGTACTCATCCGTCTGGTACTGCTCATTCGGAATGAAATCTTCAATGCCCTTTACCCACTTATCGCCAACCTTCTTCCCATACATTTTCACCTGGGAAGAGTCCATCCATTTGTAGAAGACCTTCTTTTTCTTTTCGTCCTTCATAACGTCTTCTACCGTTTCGGCCTTGGCTTTTTCCAAGGCTACCTTCTGACGGAGCTCATCATCGTCATATATCTTGACCATATAAGGATCAAAGCCAAGGACATTCTTATCCCGGATGCCATCCGCAAGTGTATATCTATGGATTTCACTACCGAAAATAGTTGTGGTCGTGCTGTCCTTTTTAATATTAACGTCCTGGATCGGCGTACCGGTAAATCCGAAAATAATAGCATGCTTGAAGGTATCCTTTATCGTCGTTAACATGTCACCGAAAGTAGATCGGTGGCATTCATCAATGATTATGACCAGCCTCTTAGATCTGATCTTTTTAAGATCTGCATCCTTTAATCCCTCCATATCCTCTGAAATATTGCTGAGTTTTTGGATGGATGTAACAATAAGTGTATTATCATGATCATCGCTTTTTAGCTTTGATATCAGAATATCTGTATTCTCCGTAGCTTGTACGCTCTCGGTTTCTGTAGCAAATGACCGGTACTCTTTGAGCGACTGGATACCTAGTTCTTTTCTGTCCACAAGGAATATAACCTTATCCGCATCATGAGAACTGGCAATCAGCTGAGCGGACTTGAAACTCGTCATCGTTTTGCCGCTGCCCGTTGTATGCCAGACATGTCCGCCCCTTTGAGTCTCAGGCGTATCTTCTTTCCAATTCCTCTTTGTTACCCGATCGGCAATGCCGATTGCAGCGTAATACTGATAACTTCTCATTACCTTAAGCAGGTTGTCATCTGTATCAGCAATCGTATAGAATCCGATCAGCATATGAGCCATAGGAATATTCAGGAGCCCTGCCGTAACCTTATCCCATTCATTGATAGGCACATTGTCAAAGTCCGCCCAATGGAAAAAGAACGCTGGATTGAAAACACCATCCTCTCCCGGATTTGCAAAATAGACCGCTTCCTCAGGCTCCATTGCGACGAATACCTGTATCAGAGAAAATATCCCCCGGAACACACCTTCATGCGAATACTTTATGATTTGGTTATATGCATAGCTTACTGGAATGTCGCTTCTCTTAAGCTCGATATGGATGACAGGCATACCATTGATCAGGAGCATCAGATCCCCTCTTCTGTCATTCAGAATAGGCGATTTCGTATTGAAATGCGGTTGCTGAACAATCTGGTATCTGCTCTCACCATAAGCGATTTCCTGACGGTCATAAATCTTCAGGCTGACTTCTTTTCCAAAGTGCAGTTCATCATCCGGATTGTCTCTGGTAATAGATACACTCCGACCGTTGATAAAGCTGTTCAGCTTCAGCGGTGTCCGCAGCTTGATGATCTGTTCCATGATCTGCTGCATCTCGCCATCCGTCAGCGGACACTCATTCAGACAGTTTCTCTGTCTGTTGTTATTGAACAGAATATCTGCCCAGTTTTTAAGTAGATCTGCTTCCGATGGATGACGGATCACCTCTGGCTCCCATCCACGATCTACTAAGACGCCTATGACGGCTTCTTCAAAATCGCTCTCTTTATCAAAGATCACGTTCGGCACCTCCTTCTACACAAACATTTTCTCCATGCACGCACTCTTTATATGCTTTATCTTCTCCAGCTCTTCCTTCTCAATCTCGATAAGCCGATCCATCTGACGGAAATATTCACCGATTTGCTGCTGTTCCTCTATTGTCGGCGCAATATAAGCACTCATTTCCAGGAATGCCTTCGGCTTCAATGTCCTAAGCTTCTTGACCGTACCCTCCATACTCCGTGAAATTTCCTTGATAAAGCGCGGATGTCTTACGATACACTCCATAAAGGTCGAATCCTGATCTGTGTAAAAAATCTTGTATATCGGAGATACACAGCCCTTGCCCAAAGCATTCCTGTGGATTGCTCCGTAAATTACATTCGCAGGATTATAGATAATGTCGTCATACTCTGTCTGCAAATATTTCTTATTATCTTTATCAAGTATCAGAAAATCTCGCTTATTAGTTTTTCTATCCTCCGGCCTAATAACGCCTTCTTCAATGGTAAAAGAAAGCTGCGGATATTCATCAGATATAGTATCTATAATGTGGCGCTCCGTAAAGACCTCCGATAACTCACAATGTCGCCATGGTTCTGTATACCCACTAAAACGAACAGACGGAATATTTTCACCATTTTGAGGGAACATCTTGTTTATCATTGCCTTTCTCACACAAAGAAGACGCTCAATCTCTTGTTGATGAAGAAATATTAGTTTATCCAGATTATCAAAATAAGCAGCAATGCTCTTTTGCTCTGCAACAATGGGCATATACAACTGGCATTCGCGTAGCTTATCATAATAGAAGTATAATCTAACGCTTCCCTCTTGTAGTCTTTGAACCCATTTTGGAAACTGATCAGATTTAAACCAATGCCATAGAAATCTATCATCGACATCTTTGTCTGTTTGAAAAATCTCATATAGTGAGCTTACAATCACATTTTCTTTTCCATCGTAATATCCGATAGATCCAACATTAATTCTGGCTGGATTATATGCAAATGAGCATGGTTCGACAATATTATAAGCCTTTCGATTGGTTTCTCGCATATATCCAAATTCATCATGCGCTTCATTTTGACGCACAAACCCCTGATTCTTTGTTATTGCGTAAGGTTCAAAATCTAAATCATCGTTATTCTTTCTTCCAGTATCTTTTGAAAAAGCAGAGAAACTTCTCATCTTCCACTCATCTTCAAAATTCTGAATTCTGATTTCGGGCTTATTATTTTTATTCATCAAATATGCCCTCCTAGAATTTTCTTAAATTCTTGAATACCTTCAAGGTCTGATTCCTTCGCCTCCAAATTTCCTACCATTTCAATAAGGCTATCTGCAACCCTTTCCTTTTCCCCCTGTATATCATGCATGGTTGTTGCATATTTTCGGATTATATATTCCATTTTTGTAACAACCTCAACGATTATGCTTTCAGAAAGAGTAGTCAATTCCTTGATTAATGGAATAATCCATTTCTGCTCCACAATCTTGAGAGCCTTATCCTCTGTAAGACCTTCAATAACCTCTTTCGTCTTTATGTGAAGATCTTCCCTTTTTTGTTTTGCATCCTTCTTGATAGCACTTTCTTCATCTGACAAACGCAGGGCAGATAACAGTTTATTCTCATATGAATCCTCCGGGAACTCATACTCCATCTTCAGTTGCTGTATTCTGCCTGTCAGAGAAGGTTTCTTGCAGGAACCATCCTTGTTTTTGTCGATCTTATCCCAGTCCACAATGGTGCAAGTTTTAATGAAGGCCAACTGCTCTTTTTTAGACATTGCTATACATTTATTAAGAGCATTAATCTCATCGCTCTCAACATCCTGCAGGATTTCATCACACGCCGCCTTTAGTTCCTTTGTCACAAAAGCATCATTACTGTCATTCAAGAAGCTTCCTTGCTTTTCATCCTCTTCCAGCGAATCAATAATCTCAGTATATTCCCCGGCAATTTCAGACAACCGTTCTTCCAGAATCCTTATTTCTCGCACATCTTCCGGCATGAGTCTTTCCTGAACAAGCTCAAACGGCAGAATATGCCCCTTCCATCCGTCCTGTACTTCCGTCACCTCATCGTCGTCATCATTCTTATTATTCTTTTTGATGACCATGTTCGGATCCACCTGCGTAATGACCTGAAACCCTTCTGTCTGAAGCATCTCAATATCCGCAGAGATAATATCCCAGTATTTTGCAAACACCTGATAAGCTACATACCGATCCGCCAATTTGACCGAATCAATCCTTCCAAAAATATCCTCAGTGATCTTTTCTTTCTCCTGTTCAGCTGCAACATCCAGTATGCCGTCTATCAAGTCTTCCTGAAGCGTCTCATAGAAGCCGTCGAATGCTTTGGTAAACGCATCCCTGTATGCTTCAACCGACTCAAAGGAATCTATTGTTCCCTTGATATCATCTGTTCGCGGCTGAAGATATCCATTAGACGCTTTTACAAACAACGTATCTCTGAGCTTAGGGAACGCCTCCCAATATTCTTCAAAGGCATCGACTTCCTTCTCAGGGATTCCGCCAAACATAGTAGCCCGAATGTCCCATTCTTCTGGGTCATCCGTAGAATCTACATATCTTGTGATATTTAGGTTGTATTCATTCTTCCTAATAGTCTCTTTTGAAACAATGGCTGAATACTTTTCTTCCTCGCGTCTGCATTTTATGGTATCTGTAATTTTTTTGATATCAGATGGTCTCAGTTTATTGTTTGTACCATATTTTTCAAACCCCTTGGAAGCGTCAATGATAAGGACATCGGAAGTTGGCCTGTTCTTTTTCAGAACCATAATGATTGTCGCAATATTGGTTCCAAAAAATATGTTCTCCGGTAATCCGATAATTGCATCAATACGGTTTTTCTCGATCAGGTTCTCGCGGATTTTTGCCTCTTCACCGCCACGGAAAAGCACACCATGAGGAAGGACGATGGTCATGATACCGTCATCTTCAAGATGATAGAGATCATGGAGCAAGAATGCAAAGTCCGCCTTGGCCTTTGGAGCAACGCCGAAATCCTTATACCTTGGATCGAACTCTTTGTCCTTCGGATCCCACTTCTGGGAATAAGGCGGATTGCTGACCACGGCATCCACCCTCACAAGCTCATAAGTAGTCTCTTTCTTGTTTTCTTCAAAGAAAGGCCAGTCGTCCTCCAGCGTATCTCCGTTTCTCACATTGATATTGGCAGGCTTGATTCCTCTCATGACCAAATTCATCCTGGTCAGATTGAATGTATTTTCTTTCAGTTCCTGCGCGTAATAATCAATCTTTCCATCACCGCTAATATATTTTGCAGCCGATCTGCCGATGTTTATTAATAGCGACCCAGAACCAGATGTAGGATCATATATTTTGATCTGCTTCCTGTCTTTAAGGTGCTCTGCCACGATCTCGGACATCAGCACAGATACCTCGTGCGGTGTATAAAACTCTCCCGCTTTCTTTCCAGCATTTGCTGCAAAATTGCTAATTAGATACTCATAGATGAAGCCAAGAACATCGTAATCCTGCTTGCCGTCCATCGGAATCTTCTTGATCAGCTTCAGGAGCTTCTTCACCGCCTTTGTCTGCGAGCCGGAAGTCTCTCCCAGCTTTGACAACCCAGTCTGCAGAGTATTGAAGATTTTCTCAAATACCTTCTTGTAAACCTCATCGATATTTTGGTCAAAGTCGGACAGTGCATCCCTGACATCCTTCACATCAAAATCATTTCCCTTTGCCAACCATGTTGAGAACAGATTGTCATAGGCAATGAAATACCCAAGTGTCTCCCGCACGTGCTTCGCATACTTGGCGTCCTTTTCGTCAACCTTCTTGATTTCATCTTCACTGAGTTTTTCCTTGTGGAACAAATCCAGTTCACGTTCCGACAAATATTTGTAGAAGATGAATCCAAGGATGAAATCCTTATACTCATTAGCCTCTATCTTTTACCGCATCTGATTAGCTGATTCCCAAATCGTTGATGCAAGTTGATGTTTATTCATTATGTTTTCCTCCTGCAGTGCCTATATTTTATAAGCATTATTTATCGGCAGCTCTACCACTACGTGCCCATTCCTCAAGTTCTGAATACTTAAATTTCCACGCCTTGCCGATCTTCATTCTTGGAATATCTTTGCCCTTACGAATCCAGTCGCGAATTGTGGCTGGCTTAACACCCAAGAATTCTGCTGCTTCTTTTGTACCTACCCAGTTTTCTTCTTTTACACTCACAGTCATAGTCTTCTCGCTCCTATAAGGCACAATTGTCCATATTTAATGGTACCATAGTTTGTGTAGTTTCTCAATGGTTTATAATATTTTGTATCTGTTTGCGTGGTTGCATTTCAAAGCACAGTTTTCTTGTTTCATACCTTGATTTTCCAGTAGTTAGAGTCACTTTCACAGACTTCAAAAAAGGAATTCCAACAGATGCTCCTCAAAGACCAGACCGAACTTTTTCTGCTCGGTAAACTTTCCCATCTCCATCATAATTCTCTGTCTAAACGTCTCATCATCAATTTATTTTATTAAATCTTGTAGTAATGCCACCGTTATTTACCTCGTTCTTTCGTTTATGTTTATGTTTTTACTTTTATATTGTAGCTTATACCGCATTTTTCATAAAAGGTGATAACTTCCTCTGCCCATTATAAAAATGCTTATTCTCCTTGTGAAGACTGTTGCAGAGAAGCCACCAGTCACTCTCCCATTGCAATTGCGTATTTATCAATCTTTTCTATCAGTAAATTGAATAATTTATCGCTATCGGTTACGAAAAGTATATCTTGAAAAAGCAAATTCTTCAATCTTAGTAATTATCCCATCCATCCTTATCTTTAGATTAGATAAGATAGATATACTTTTAATAAGTCTTAATACCCTCAGTATCATTACATTGTCCTTTAGACACTCCAAGGTAGCCAAAAAAGACATCCCCTGACCTGTATAATCTACAGTTCCGGAATGTCATTTTTCCCATACTTTACTATATTTTTAACACACGATGCTGCTTATCCACAATCTATATGATTCCAAAATGCCTAAACGCCTATATAATCGCATCTTCCTTCTCCTGTGTACATTGTGGCTGTCTCGCATTCTCTGATTTTGGCAGATTAAAGTTCTCTCCCACATCCAGTCCGCATTTCTTCTTAATCTATGCAATATACAGCGAAAAAACCTTAAGTCCAGTCTGTTCCAACACATAAGCCTTTATCTGATTATACGTTGCCTTTCCTTTGAACTCTGATAAATCCATATTCTCTTAAGAGAAGTCAACGTTCACTTTTCTACTGTCGACCAGTCTCCGTTCCACTTCGGTCCGCGCTGAGCAAAGGTCCACCGGACCTTTAGCGCCCTTTGAAAGTAAGACTACCGTCTCAATGTGGCTTGTAAATGGAAAACAGTCATACGGTGTGACACGTTTCATACGATACCCATGCTTTGTGAGATACTTTAAATCCCTCGCCAGTGTTTCCGGACCACATGACACATACACCACTCTCTCCGGCGACAGCTTGACAACAGATGATAAAAATGCCTCGTCGCTGCCGGTTCTTGGAGGATCCATTATGACAACATCCGCTTTCTCACCCTTTTGTGCCATCTCGACCATGAATTTTCCGGCATCGTCATTGTAGAAGCGGATATTTCGGATGTCATTTCGCTTTGCATTGGTGACTGCATCGCGGATTGCATCACGGTTTAGCTCGACTCCGATGACTTCACCTGCATTTTTCGCTGCTATGATGCCTATGGTTCCGGTGCCGCAGTATGCATCGATTACACGTTCCTTGCCCGTGAGGTGCGCCTCATGAATGGCTTTTTCGTATAAAAGCTCTGTCTGTACCGGATTCACCTGATAAAACGAGCCTGGTGAGATGCGGAAGGTGCAGCCGCACAGCTTATCCTCTATGAAGCCCTTGCCATAAAGTGTGATATTTCTGTCTCCGAGCACCATGCTTGTCTTTTTATCATTCACGTTGAGCACTACTGTCGTGATATTGGGATGCTTTTTCCTAAGTGCTTTTACGAAATTATTCTTCGACGGAAGTATCGGCGATGCCAGGACAAGCACTACCATTATCTGCCCTGTTGCATAGCCCTTTCTCACAAGCACATGTCTAAGAAGCCCATAGCCGGTATCCTCATCATAGGTCTTTATCCTGAATGAGCGGAGCATATCCTTTATGTCCCTGATTATCTCATCTGACTCCTGCTCCTCTATCATACAGCTTTCGATATCCACCACATCATGTGTGTTTTTCCTGTATGCTCCCGCCACAATCTGACCGCGCCTCGTACAGTCAAAGGCTGCATGAACCTTGTGACGATAATAGAGCGGATTTTTCATACCGACAATCGGCTCCACAAAGCAAAAAGGCTTTAGCAGCTTTTTCATGTATGCCTGCTTGGTTTTTAACTGTTCCTTATATTCTATGCCCTGATAGTCGCAGCCGCCACATTTCTTCGCATACGGACATACGTTATCGCTTTTTGCCCGGCTGCTTTTCTCCTTTAGTCTCGACTGTCCGTTGGCTTTTTTGCAATTTTTCTCATTACGCGTGGGTTTTTCCCTGTAATTGCCTTGATTTCCCGCCATATCTGTGCTCCTTAAAATCAGCTATGCTGACTACTTTGTGTATGTATTATATAGATACACATGATTATCTATACAGTGCCATCCGCTTGAAGCGCCTGCTGTCACACATATATATGTCTTTCCGCTGGCTGCCTTCTCATAGCTGACCGCACAGTTGCCGGACTGATTTACAAAGCCCGTCTTTGCACCGATTACCTCGCCACTTGTCATCTTGTCCTCTATACGGCGCAGGAACAGATTTGATATGTTCAGATTCTCCGGATGCTGCGGTGTTGCAGCCGTGCTGTATGTATGATTTGAAAGTACGGTTTTACAAATATCGTCCTGCATCGCTGCCTGCATGATGACTGCCATGTCATAAGCTGTGCTGTAATTGTTCTCATCATATATGCCGACAGGGTTTGCAAAATGTGTGGTCTGGCCTATACCAAGCTCTGCTGCCTTCTGGTTCATCATATCGACAAATGCTTCCATGGAGCCTGCTGTATAAAGCGCAAGCTGATATGCCGATTCTCCACCTGATGGCAGGATGGTTCCGTTAAACACATCGCGAAGAGGCACCTGCTCACCGTCTAAAAAGCCTGTTGTACTGCAATCATGCACATATGAATAATCTGTGGCTTCTCTTGTGATGGTCACAACCTCGTTGAGCTTGTTTTCTATCACAGCCTGTCTGTCTATTTCAGTGTTTTCATTCTTTGCTGCAGCTATCGCATTTTTCTCAGCCTGCTCTGCTGCTACAAGCACTGTCATAACCTTTGTCATGGAAGCCGGGTACATTTTCTCATGTGCATTCTTTCCTGCAACAACTGTGCCGTCCTGCTCATCAATCACTACGGCATAGGAGCTCTCCAGCTCATCTCCGATTGCTGCTGTAGCGTCAGACTCCTTTGGAGCAAAGAGCTCCTTTGCTTCCTCCGTCTCACTCACCTGCTCTGTCACAGCGGTCACACTTTCTGTGACTGCCCCTGTGTCTTTTGCCTTATTACTATCTTTTTTTGCTTTATTAAAGCACGATATAATTATCACAATCGCTATAACGACTATCACAGCCACTATTCCTACAAGCTTAATCTGTGAAGCTCCTTTATTTCGTCTGCGGCATCTGTAATTATTTCTGCTATTATTTCTCATATCCAATCCCTGTCTCGTTGTAACTATTCATCCCACGCACATTCGCAAAACCACACTATACTTGTGCTTTTTTGTTCTCAGTGATTCTGAATAATCACATTTCATTTTATACTGTAACCTGTTTAGTATACTCCCTATCCGGAAGCTGTGCAATAATTATCGCAATAAACATGAGCACACATCCAAAAATTTCTCTGCCACCCAGCATCTGGTCAAGCAGAATCCATCCCGCAATCACAGAAACCACCGACTCAAGACTCATCGCCACCGATGCCACCGCCGGGTTTAAGCCCTTTTGTCCGACAATCTGCAGCGTATAGCCCACTCCACTTGAAAAAATACCTGCATAGAGAATCGGAATCCATGCATCCCACGTGCAAAGCGACTGCGCCCACTGCGCTATACCGCCGGCAGATGGTCCCATATCAGTAAAAATCATCACTATACATGTGCCAAGCCCGGTGACAAAAAACTCAATGCATGAGAGCCTGACCGCATCTACCTGTGATACGAAATGGTCTATCACAAGTATCTGTATCGCAAAGCACAATGCCCCTGCCAGCAGAAGCAAATCCGAGCCGCTAAGTGAAAATGCCCCATTCATGCACAAAAAATACATGCCTATCAGTGCAATAAATACACCTATCCATATTTTGGCTCCACATCTTCTTTTGAGGAATATCCCAAGTATCGGCACCATAAGTATATATGTAGCTGTAAGAAACCCGGCCTTGCCGGATTCTGCTCCCATGCTGATTCCAAGCTGCTGCAGGTTGCTCGCAAAGAAAAGTGCTATTCCACAGCAGCTTCCGGCTATCCAAAGCTCTTTCTTTTGCTTTTTGCTTTCAGGTCTGTTTACCGTCAGCCCCTTCATATCCAGTATTTTTATGACCGGCAGAAGGCAGAGCGCACCAATAAGGAAGCGGATGCCGTTGAATGAAAAAGCTCCAACTGCGTCCCCTCCCTTTGACTGCGCTACAAAGGCGATTCCCCAGACTATATCTGCCAAAAACAAAATAAAGACATGTCTTGTCTTTGAGGCTGTATTCATTATAATAGTTCCTCCGTGTTATTAAATCTATTTAAGGTTACCGTTTGCCATTGTCTCCGGTAACCTTAGTAATCCGTCTTATTTGACAAAATCAGAGATATTATATCACCGTCTACCTTGAATTGCATACTTAAATATGCTGTTACATTTCGTTTGTATATGAAATTATACAAAAACAGGCAGCAAACACCCTCTTTGGGTATTCGCCGCCTGTCTTTATATCTTATTGCGTAACACTATTATTTACGCTATTCTGCTAACTTGAAATACTTTATCTCTCCGTTTCCTGCCACATAGAAATCATTATCCTTGTAAATGCCTCTGTAGCCTTCTGTGTTTTTATAGGTCAGTGCCTGCTGCTCCAAAAGACTAAAGCCGTTTTCACTGTCATACGAAAACAGATAGTAGTCATTCGCAGTAAATCCTATCAGATTTTTCTCCGGGTCAGCAAGAATAGCCTTGTAGTTATATACAAACTCATTACTCCAGCTCTCAGAACTGTCGATAAGCTTCTGGTTCACCTCAACCGGCTTTGTCGGGTCACTCACATCAAACATAGTAAGCTTTATCTTACTCTGCTGCGAATCACCATAGCCTATTCCAAGTACGTGCGTATCATCCCACATATGCAGATATTCAGAAAATCCACTCACCTCAAGCTCTCCCAAAAGCTTTGGTGCTGTCGGATTAGATATGTCTGCCACAAAAAGAGGATCCGTCTGCCTGTATGTGATGAAATATACGTATTTTCCAACAAAGCGGGCTGCGTATATACTCTCCCCGCGTGCAATCTCGTTTATCACACCGACCTCATTCATATCCTTATCCAGCACATGAAGCGAATTGACAGGCTGACTGCCGGTATTTGAGGTTGGAAGCACATACAGATACCCTCCCTGCTCATTTATTGCAAATTTATCGTTAAGATAACCATTCACTGAAGTCGTCTCCCCGGTCTTCATCACTCCATCCTCAAACGAAATTTTGCTGATTTTGGTAAGCTCACGGCTTGCACTCCAATCAGAATGATACAGATACATAGCATTACTAGAAACGTACACCTCGCCGCTATTATTCATAATGCATTTTGCATCTATCGTCTTATCAGGTTTATCCACATCAAAGCTCGAAATAACTGTACCTGAGTATGTATCCTCTCCTATATAGAAGCAGTCATAGCTTATCACTTTGCCATTTACCTGAGGCACCCATTTCTCCAGATTATCCTCCTGCAGCGCCACATTTCTATTCATATCGGAGGTCTTTATATATGTGTCTGAAAAAACATATACCGTATTGCCAATTTTGCGCGATGTATTGTAAAATCCATCCTGACGCGCTTTACCTATAAGCACCGGTTTCGTCGGGTCAGCTATATCATAGCTATAGCATATAGTCTCATCCTTATCGCCCGCATGGTTTGATATGATAAGCATTTTTCCGTCACTGATATAAAGCTCCTCTACAGTATCTGACGGTACCTCAAAATCAGGACGAAACAGCGTCTCTTCCCCCGGCTTTCCATTTGAAATATCCGTGATGGATATCTGACCATCCTCGACCATGTAAATGTACTTTCCGTCCGTCTTTACCACATCACTCTCATCAACGCCCTCTGTCATCACGTTGGTTGTTGAATACTCTGTATTGGCTGCCGACTCCTGTTTATTTGTAGACGATGCATCAGACACAATGCCTGTTGCATCCGCACTCTCCAGCAAGTCTCCAGATGCAGTATTCCTTATGGAAGCCTCAGCTTTTTTTGCCACATCATACAATTTCCCGTAATCAGAGGCCGCTTCATAATCCCCAAGCTTTGCACCGCTCTTTATCCCTGCATAGACATTATTCTGCGCATTATTCTGTGAAATCACATTTGCAGTTTTTGTTTCCAGCTCATCTATACGGTTATTAAGCCGCACAACCTCCGTGCCTAAGACTGCAACAACAAGGACTGCCGCCACTGTGGCAAGCGCTTTTGCTGCCCGTGCAAATTTTTTGTGCTTTTTCCTATTTTTGTCTTCTTTTCCGCCGTGATGGGTTTCATGATTTTTTACATAAATTTCATCACTGTACCCTGCCGATTCTCCGGTCGGCTGCGCCTCTTCGATTATTTTGTCATCGATGTAGTTTAAACCATCAAACAAATCCTTTTTCGTCATAGATATACGCCCTCCTCATCCAGATATTTTTTAAGCTCTGCCCTTATCCTGAACAGTGTGGTCTTTACGCTGCTTTTGCTCCTGCCGCTCATATCTGCCAGCTCATCAATCGTCATGCCATACCAGTAGCGTCTCACGAAAAGCACTCTCTTTTCTGTCTCCAGTCCGTTCAGAAAATCCGATAAACACCTTCCAATGTCCGACAGCTCACCCTCGTATTTTGCATTGCTGTCTGCAAGGCACTCCTCAAGCTCATCAAGCATACAGTTCATGTTGGAATTTCTCTTTGAAGCATTATTCCAGTCTATCCTGTCGCAGACGATATTGCGGCATACCCTGTAGAGCCATGAAAGAAAACGTATAGGGCGCTCCGGTGGTATCTTGTTCCATGCTGCTATGTATGTGTCATTTACGCATTCCAGCGCATCCTCATGTGCTATCATAGTGTCTGCAAACCGTGTAAGCTTCGCTCCGTACATCTGCGAGGTCGCATTGACAGCCTGCTGGTTGCGATTAAAATACATATCAAGTATCTGTTCCTGTGTGTACATTTCCACAAACCTCCCTTCTATCTATTATGTAGGATTTTGTTTGGTGGAGGTTACATCTCATTATTAATTAAAATTTCCATTATTTAAACGTTAAGCAGAATCTTTTGGAGATAGTGCTTATAGTGCTGAATAATTGAATTGTATCATATTTCGTCTTAGATTAGGTATCTTGTTTTAAAAAAGCCGTTGACTTATACACATTTAATGTGTATATTATGATTATGGAGGAGGCATTTATGAAACAAAGAGAGCTTATCAAGAAACTAGAAGCTGCCGGATTTGAATTTTCAAGACATGGCGGTAATCATGATGTATATGTTCGGGGTTCAGATATAGAGCAGATTCCGAGGCATAAAGAGATCAACGAAATGCTTGCCAAAGCAATTTTACGTAAATGGGGATTATAGCATTTATAATTTATCACATATTATATATACATTAATTTATGGAGGATATTATATTATGAAACAGGTATATCCAGTTATATTTACACAATTAAATGATAAAAAAGACACCGTGCTTATTAATGTTCCTGATATGAATATATTAACAGAGGGCTTCGGTCTACCAGACGCTATAGAGATGGCTCGCGACGCCATTGGAGCAAACGGAATCACATTACAGGATCTTGGCAGGGAAATTCCGGTTCCAAGTGATATTTCAGATATTGACATCAAAAACGGTCCCTTTGACAATGATGGTATTAGTCATGTTTCATTTGTGGATATAGATTTTGATGAATACCGCCGCAAGGTCGACAATAAAACCGTCCGAAGAAATGTCACTCTCCCTAATTGGCTTAATCAGGAAGCTGAGAAATCCCATATCAACGTATCCCGCGTTTTGCAGGAGGCTCTCATGGTAAAGCTAGGTGTGTCAAGATAAATAAATTTAAAAAACAAATCAAACTAAAAAGAGTGCAGGTTATTTATTGGATAGCCTACACTCTTATTTTGTTCTCATACATCAAATAGAATTTCAATCAAGGTATTAATCCGGTTATTTGCAGGAACGATTTATTAAAATGCCGCTCTGTATATCTCCACAATATCATCCTTGCTAAGCGGTACAAACGATCCCTTTGAACCCTCGCAGGCCTTCTTTGCCATCACCTCAAAATTCCTGTCGTCTGTGATTCCCACAGCTCTTAGATTTGCCGGAATGCCCATTGTCTCAAAGAAGAATTTCTTCAGTGCATCAATGCCTGCGTGTGCAAGTGCATAGTCATCATCACCGGAAAGTCCCCAGACATTTTTTGCAAACTCCACAAACATCTGAAGTGTGTCGTCATTTAGTATGTGCTCCATCCACGCCGGTGTGAGTATTGCAAGTCCCTCTCCGTGAGTAATATCATAGAAAGCGCTCAGCTCATGCTCCATAGGATGTACGCACCATGCCGGTGAACAACCATCGCCCACAACACCGTTGATTGCATGTGTGCCTGCCCACATCAGGTTGGCTCTGGCCTCGTAATTATCAGGCTGTGCGAGAGCAGCCGGTCCATTTTTAATCATTGTACGTAGCAATCCCTCCGCCATAAATTTCTGGCAGTCAGCATTCTCCATAGAAAAATAATTCTCCATTGTATGGCTCATCATGTCTGCGGTTCCAGCTGCGGTCTGTTTTTTTGATACCGAAAAAGTATATTCAGGATTTAATATTGACATGGTTGGCACCATATACGGTGATCCTGTTCCCCATTTTTCATTTTTAGACATATCAGAGATAACAGCAAAAGGATCCATCTCTGTTCCTGTTGCGGAAAGAGTAAGCACATCAAATATCGGAAGTGCCGCCTTGACCTTTGAGCCATCAAGCACCAGATCCCATGCATCACCATCATACTTTGCACCTGCTGCAACAACCTTTGAGCAATCGATTGTGCTGCCGCCTCCGATTGCAAGTACCATGTCGATGCCCTCATTTTTACAGATTTCAACACCCTTTCTGACTGTCTCTATCTTTGGGTTTGGCTCCACTCCGCTAAGCTCAAACACGGTCAGCCCTGCATCCTTAAGGATCTTCATTGCGGTATCGTAGAGACCGTTTTTCTTTATAGAGCCGCCTCCGTACACTAAAAGCACCTTGCTGCCATATGCCTTGAGCTCTGATAAGCTCGAAATGGTATCCTTTCCGAAATGAATTTTTGTTGGAATGTTGAATGTGAAATTGTACATATATAATACCTCCTGCTAAATAATAATATTTTTTAATCTCTCCAAATCATCTGCATCGGGATGCGACAAAGCCTTGTCAAAATTTTCAATCAGCGCATCAATATTATCCGGATGTTCTGGGTTTTCTTTCATTTTCACATAACGCTCCCGCACAGACTGTGGCATTTTGCCCTGACACATATATTCTCCTACAATAGTGTTGCTTGAATCAATGGACATTTTAACATTGCCAAGAATCCTTTGAAAATATGCATCACTTCCTCCAAAACCGGCTGTTCCGAACAGAAATATCTTTTTATTTTTCAATTTAGATAAAAAATCTAATGTATCACTATCCGCGTTTCCCTTGTCCGTCCAAAATCCAATGTATAGCAATTCGGATTTTATCCCCTGCGCATCAGCCGTGCCAAAATAATCACAGCTCTCCTTTGGCAGTATTTCATGAATTTTATCAGCCAACTTACGTGTGTTGCCTGTCATACTACTGAATATTATAGAATAATTTTCGTTGTACATGCAATATCCTCCTTTAAATTAAACTAATATTTGGGCATTTACACTTTAAATCCATCAACTCATTATAGGCAAAGCACAAAGCCATGATGCATCCGCAATTATCTTCACAACTATAATTTTTTGACTTTCTTTTATTTTCTAATTTCTTCTGTCTAACAAAGCCTCATTTTTAGAAGCAAATCTTATAAAAAAACTGTTTGGCAACTCTGTATTTTTAAAAATCACAATATAAAATATTATAAGAATCAATTTTGTTACGTTTGATACATTTTCTACATTAACTAACAAAATATCATCCCACTTATAACCAAGAACACTGCCTATAGAACTCGCCAATACATTAAATGCAATAAAAATAAGTAAAAATTGTCTACTCCATATATTTTTTGACCAAAAAGATTTTATATATTTACGTGATAGTATCAGCACAATAACAGAAACTACTATAAGAACAATGCAAACTAATGGTTTCTTATAAAGTTCAAATATATACTGTAAGCTAAACATGTTTATTAAAATTCCCATGCCGCGTCCGCCAAATATTCCCGATTCATTCAATTCACATTCAATTTTCTTGATTTCTGATATCATAGAAATATAATACACTGCATAAAACATCAAACATACAATTAATAATAAGCTAATATTCTGAAACTCATCTCTGGCCGTTGTCTTGTCTAATATATAGTAACTAATTATACCTAGTCCCCATATAATAAAATGTACGATATATTTTTTCACTCTTCACCCCTGCATTTTTATCACTAATATTTACCATATCCCCAAACTATTTTTTCTTTTTTGAATCAAATCCAATATACTTATAAGTGTATATCTGCTAAGGAATCCTTCCCTGTCACCCTTAACCGCCTGGCAGTTAAATCCAAGCTGCTCTTCACATTTTGACAGACCTATGAGATTTACTTACATATATAATATCATCATCAGATTCTATCTTATTTATACAGAATTTTGCTCCTGATACCTCTACCTTCTTGAATTTGAATAGAATATTAATACAACTCTTATTATAGCCAATATTAATGCACTAATTATAATTACAATTATATTCATAACCATATTATCCGACCACGTAAATCCACTTATACATCCTATAATCGCACATACACACCAAAATTCTATCCACTTTTTTAATTTAGAATTCTTATTTTTTTTCAGCATAATTTCACCCTTATAATAATTTTCACATTATACTTTTCAAATACGTTTAGTCAATACTACATAATCTAAAAGCAAATTACTATATATGTCCGTGACATACCAAATAACATCATTTATGCTAAAATGGTAATTAAATAGCTTCCCCGAAGACTTTCTAATACTCATATTCATTGTTCCACTCGTTTTTACTAATTTCTTCTGCAACTATATATAACATGACAGTACCACTCTTGCACAATTTATTCAACAGTTTTGTAATGAACTGCACTTTTTGTCATTAACAGCATAAATCCAGTAGGAATATTCTTATAAAAACTGAAACATCTTCATAATGATACGAAAAGGCTTCGAGAAACATGATTCCTCGAAGCACTTTCTCTACAGTCTGTCCAGCTTACTTTGCAATACATTAGTGATATTTTTATTAATTCTCTTAAATAGTTGGAATTATGAATAACAATACATACATTATAGTTAACAGCACCCCAATGATAATACCAACATAAAAAATTAATTTATTGCGAGTCATCGTATTTGTATCATCATTACTTTTTTTAATTATTTTATTAAAACAATTAAGTGAAACAGTAATAATTGCAATTCCTGTCACAACCAGAATATATGTTATAATTGTGTTCAATGACTCGTCGCTACTAGCTAATCTATTAGCTATCTCCATAGAATTACATATGCACAAATATCCTCCTATTGCACATATCCAACATGCCATTTTTTTTGCCATAACATCTGTTCTCCCAAATGAATATTATCATGATGTAGCTTTACGTACCCCCAAAGTACCAGACCATGTCCAAATAGAGTAACTATAAGCATCATATTTTCTATAATATACCATTGCCTTTTAATAAATTTGT
>ERZ773107.1500-NODE-1500-length-20542-cov-6.825109_pt1 | contig 20542 bp, 30 predicted proteins | sample MGYA00580571_ERZ773107 | MGnify/ENA primary metagenome ERZ773107 (study PRJEB29015, sample SAMEA2737843) | human gut metagenome | biome: human gut; feature: human-associated habitat; material: faeces | place: China | collected 2012 ... | reverse complement strand
TCCATGCAGAACCGTTTTTCATTTTGCTGTGCTGTCTGGTGTTTTCTAATTCTTTCTTGCTCATTTCGTCATATTTCATTGTGCCATCTTCAAATATGACAACCGCAAATGCACCTTTTATCTCTCCGTCATTAAATGGCAACGGCTTATAATTTACCGTTTGATTTCCGTCAACAACCGCAACTTCATATTCGGCCCCATCTCTTACTAATTTTGCATAAATATCTTTGATCGGTCTGGTCGAATATTGCTTTGCTAGTTTGATTGCTCCACGATAATCTGTTTGGTATTGCAATTGGTCTTTGTATGGGATCAAATATGCCTCTTTGTTCATAAAGTCCAATCCCAATGTTGCACCTTTCATCAGACCCATCATAATTTCAGACTGCTTGTATTTCATAAGGTTTGGATTGTCATGCAGTAATGCTAATGTATTTTGCACAAACCTCTCTCTGTTGAAATTCTTTGGCAGTGCCATTTTGTTTTCTTCCAACTTCTCCGCAAGAGCAACATCAAATGTTCTTACAGATTCTTTTTTCTCCACAACTACTGTTTCATTAGTCATTTTCTTTAACCTCCTTAAATTCTCCATCAATCAGCTTGTAAAATGTATCTTCTTTGATTTTTTCTCCGTCTACATACTCTGTTTTTACACATTTTGGTTTCCAAATGGTTTTATCATCATCATTTACTCTTACCCATTCGGCAAGAGTAATCCAACTTCCAATTTTTGCTTTTGCCATCGAGTCAAAACCTGCCGCCATAACCACGGAGTTCTTACCTTCTGATGTGATCTTTGCGGAATCTCCACGTCGCTCCCCTCGCGGGAGCGTGGATTGAAATGTTCAGCACTCTACCTTGGTTTGCACTCAAACTAGTCGCTCCCCTCGCGGGAGCGTGGATTGAAATATAAACGATTAGGATCGTTGACCGTGCACGATCTGTCGCTCCCCTCGCGGGAGCGTGGATTGAAATAAAAATTTTAAAGCGGCATTATAATCATGCGTGAGTCGCTCCCCTCGCGGGAGCGTGGATTGAAATATTGTATGACGTGTATTGCGGATCGTCAAACGGCAAGTCGCTCCCCTCGCGGGAGCGTGGATTGAAATGCCTATCTGCTCTATTAACAGATTGTTTGTATCGCGTCGCTCCCCTCGCGGGAGCGTGGATTGAAATGACTATACAGATGCGACCTCTCGGAACGGAAAAAAGTCGCTCCCCTCGCGGGAGCGTGGATTGAAATATTGTGCTGATTATATCGTGGGCAGAAACCACATTGTCGCTCCCCTCGCGGGAGCGTGGATTGAAATTTTTTTATTGCATAGCAAACAGCCCTTTTTGCTAGTCGCTCCCCTCGCGGGAGCGTGGATTGAAATCCGGATGGAACAGTGGTGTCATGGGATAAGGCGGGTCGCTCCCCTCGCGGGAGCGTGGATTGAAATCTGTAAACGTGTCAGTGCAGCAAGCTCAAATCCAGTCGCTCCCCTCGCGGGAGCGTGGATTGAAATTACCAACGTTGCTCCGTTGGAGTTTGATGTTGTGTGTCGCTCCCCTCGCGGGAGCGTGGATTGAAATTACATTGACAAAAAATACAAAGGCAGCAGGAAAGGGTCGCTCCCCTCGCGGGAGCGTGGATTGAAATGTAATATGTCTGTAACGTATATTTGGGGTCCTACTGTCGCTCCCCTCGCGGGAGCGTGGATTGAAATTACGTTGCTTAAACATTTTGAGGGGGCGCATATTGTCGCTCCCCTCGCGGGAGCGTGGATTGAAATATAATTGGCTTGTCCATTGTTGTTATTGCTTTGTGTCGCTCCCCTCGCGGGAGCGTGGATTGAAATCAGTATTAAGTAATATGTGTGATGTGTCTTTTTGGTCGCTCCCCTCGCGGGAGCGTGGATTGAAATGTATAAATCCAAAACGTATGATACAAAATATGTCGGTCGCTCCCCTCGCGGGAGCGTGGATTGAAATAACCATACAGATGCGCCCACTTGGCACAGAAAAGCGGTCGCTCCCCTCGCGGGAGCGTGGATTGAAATTTATAGTCAGCTTGTGGATGCTTTGCAGAGCTATAAGGTCGCTCCCCTCGCGGGAGCGTGGATTGAAATGTCGTAGTTGGTGCCGTTAATGTTCCTTTGTCCGTCGCTCCCCTCGCGGGAGCGTGGATTGAAATTCAGAAGAACCAACTACAAAATGGCGTGGCGCACGTCGCTCCCCTCGCGGGAGCGTGGATTGAAATTTGAAAACGAGAACATCAGCTTTGACGATTTGCAGATGTCGCTCCCCTCGCGGGAGCGTGGATTGAAATATGCAGGGCATGCAGTAGTAGGCAGTCGTGGGGCGTCGCTCCCCTCGCGGGAGCGTGGATTGAAATATCTTGCGTCTTACTCTCTCTTCCCTAGTCTCACTGTCGCTCCCCTCGCGGGAGCGTGGATTGAAATCATGCACCAGTACCTCATTTCCTGTAATCTCTTGTCGCTCCCCTCGCGGGAGCGTGGATTGAAATCAAAATGGTTTCTGTTGTTTTCTACCGCCGTCCGTCGCTCCCCTCGCGGGAGCGTGGATTGAAATTCAAAAAGTGCATGATTAAGATTTTGAAAAAAGGTCGCTCCCCTCGCGGGAGCGTGGATTGAAATCGTCAATATCAAGGTACATGAGGGAGACGCTGACACGTCGCTCCCCTCGCGGGAGCGTGGATTGAAATTGTATGAACAGTTAGTTAGAAAGAACCTTGTAGAGTCGCTCCCCTCGCGGGAGCGTGGATTGAAATTTTTTTATACTATAAGAAGACGGTTGGAATGTTTATTCCACTGCTGAGAAATGGACAGGAAAAAATGGTTAGCGTTTCTGTTGTTGGGGAAGACAGAATCATTTATATATCTTCTGATATGTTCAAACTATATGAACAGGGATTGAGTGAACCTGATGGAATTAGACTAAAAAAGAGTTTTATTTAAGTTTGTGCTCGGAGGAAGTATGTTATGTTTGATCCATGGTTGAAGATATGTCTAGTTCTGAAAAAGCACCGGATGTTGCAGCAACACTTAAATGCGATAATACGAGTGGGATAAGCTGCTCGAAAACAATGAATAATCTTGTGGCTGTATCGAAACACACAAGAATATGGTGTGAAAGAAAATTGGATAACAACCGTTTTGGAAAATCTTTCGAGAAACCGGATGCAAAGAATTAGAGCTGCTTCCTTGGTCGAACAAGCTGCCAGTGGAATGCAGATAGTAACTTTAATGATATGTGGTAAAAGGCAAATGGAAATTCCCAGCAAATATAGAGCTAATATATACGCATATTTGTTTATTGGGATGGAAGATTAAAAGGGTGATCTGCAGATCTCTGAAAATGGTAGAAAGATAATGTAAAATAGTGAAAAAATAGTGTAATTTCAATGGAAAAATTAGCACTCTTGTGATATAATGAGCCTCAGAGAAAAACAAGCGGATGCGAAGCAGACAGTTGTTTTTCTTGGATCATTAACGAGCAAATAAGCTTGTGAAACAAGCGAATAAGTTCTGAAAGAGCGGATTTGTGAGTTTGATAAAAGGCTAATTGATGTTTGATATAATATACGTATCAGGAGGGTGCTTTTTTATGATTAAAGTAACTTTGTCAAATGAAATATTAAAGTATATTACGGAGATAGATAAAAACAGGTATAAAGCATCAGAAGTTTCGTTGCCTATTGCGGTAGCAAGTAAGTTGCGGAAAAATTCAAAGAAGAAAAGTTCCTATGCATCTACTAAAATTGAGGGGAATCCTTTATCGGAGAAGCAGGTGGATGAGGTTATAGATAGCGATGAACGAAAACACTATCTTAAACCGGAGCAGGAGGTTCGTAATTATTTCCTGGCACTGAATTATTTGGAAGAGAAAGCGGCAAAGAAGGAGAGGTTTTCCAAGAAACTGATATTGGATGTACAGAAGTATGTTGAAAAGGGAGCTTCAAAAGAAAAAATCGGACTTCGAGGACCAATGCCCCCCGGAGTATTATTTGCTGTATATGATTCACAAACAGGGAATCCTGATTATATTCCTCCGGAATATATTGATATACCGGATCTGTTGGATGAATTGGTGGAATATGTGAATGAAACAGATGATCACCCGCTCATAATTGCAGCTGTAGTGCATTATCAGCTTGTAACAATTCATCCATTTGAAGATGGAAATGGGCGGACCGCAAGGCTGCTCTCGGGATATATTTTAGATATCAACGGATATGGTTTTAACGGAATTGGCTCATTAGAAGAGTACTTCGCATATGATATTGATGAATACTATGAATCAATCCAGATGGGGCTGCCTGCACTGTATTATTCGGGACGGGAGAATCCTTCGCATCCTGAGATTTGGATCAATTATTTCCTTCGCATGGTGTTGCTATACTCAAATAAGGTTTGCGAATTGTCGGAGAGTTCAAACAACGAAGAATTGGAAGGAAGCCTTTCGTATCTAAAAGGGAAAGAGAAGGAATTGCTCTTGCTACTCATGAAGAACTATAAAAGAGAGTTCACGCCGATCGAAGTCAGCAAAGAGCTTAAGGTTACAAATAAGACTGTAATCAATCGACTTGCAACACTTGTAAAAAATGGTTTCGTCCTTCCGAATTTGGTTAAGGAACGTATACGTTCCTATGAACTTTCTGATTTTACCAAGCAGAATGAGAAGGAGATAAGAACGCTTTTGAAGTGAGGCGGGAGATTGATGAAATAATGGATGGCAAAGTGGATAACAAAATTATAAAAAATTCCGCCCGCTTTTGTGCTATAATTTATAAGTAGATGGAGTCGTGAGGAGGTGATGTATCATGCTTGCCGACGATGAGATTAGAGAAATTTGCTGAAAATTATCACGACCAGGAATTGGAAACAAAGGACTTTCGTGAAGTGGTCAGTTATATTGTGAGACATGATAAGAAGATGTTGCGCAATTTTAAGAAAAGAACAAAGATGGACAAAATATTTGAGGAAATCGAGAAAAATGAATGTTCTGATTAATAGGGAAAGGTAGGTAGAATACTATGGATTTTTTTGGTTGGGAAGATTTGGACGGGGACGGTCATGTTGATGAAGTTGAGAGCCTGCTTGCAGACGATCTTATGTGTACGAATGATGAGGAACGTGAAATGAATGATGGAATCGGAGGTTTGGGTCCAACCTCTGGGGCGTTTGGGCTGGAAAGTGGTCTTGACGGCGATGTGGATGAGGAATTTCATGATGGACTGGAAATAGATTTACTGAATGCTGATATTGATCCGGATGATTTTCGGTTAATGGATGAGGAGGAAAGACTCGAGGCTTTGGATGACGCTGGTTTGGATCCTGATGATTTTGATGATTTTTTATGATTTTTGACATTGATTATAGTAATAGTGTGATGACATAGAGGACGGTATTCTTGATCGCGAGCAAAGACTTAGATCCTGCTCGCAATCTTGGATACCGTCTTTTTCGACAAAGAAACCTTTTCCCGAAGCCTTCAAATATTTAATAGGCATTTTATAGACCTTCTGCATATCTGTTGTTTCAATTAATGTCAGAAAGTCCTTGCCCAAACCTGAGCAAAGTGTTTCCTCTGTCTCAGAGAGCTCGTGTAACTTCTCCAAAAATTCCAAATAATGCCGGAATGGATTTTCTTTGGCATGCGTTATGCAATATCGGTAAACATCATCATCCATATAGGTGAATAATTGCATACGTGTAGGAATCTTGCCATCGAGCTTTTCTTTAACACGATAAAATTCATGTGTTATCCGCTCTTTTGTCGTAAGGGATTTTTGATCTAATTTCTTAAATAGGTCAATTAAGCGCATATCGAAATCTACAATACAGTCATCTGGATATTCTATGCTGGAATCATAATAATTGTTTTTCATTGATTCCACCATACCTTCTATAGCTTGTATCATGTACCATAATGGAAGTTGATATAATAAAAATATTATATTCTATAATTAGAACAATGACAGTCGGATAGTCTGTTTTTTCGGATGCGCAGTGGTAGTGCCACTAGATTTTCATTTGCCAATCCCCCGCCTGCCTGTTAAAATATAACTATAATTACTGTGTATGGATTTTCGTACGATCCACACAATAATAGAACATACAACAAAGCAAACAGTATGCCCTGGGATTCACTCTAAGCGGATCTGGGAGAATGGAGGTTCACCATGAACAAACAAATTTCTAAGATTTTGACAATGTTGGTGATCGCATGTATTTGTGTGACAACAGTTGGAGCAGAAGCTTCTGCATCTGCGTACAAGATGTTTATGTACAAGAAGGGTGTGAAAGTGTATCGGGAGGCATCGCTTACGAAGGGAAAGAAGCATTATACGAAAGGAACCAATCGCAAGGATGAAGCTACGCAATATCAAATTGTGAAGATGACAGGTAAGCGCATTGTGGTTCGTCCGCAAAAAGGATATTTCGACAGTGCCGATCCTTATTTTTTGAAGAAAAAGATTACGTTGAAGTTATCGAAAAAATGCCGATTTTATTACACAGATGTATTGTTTCCGTTAGATGGGGAGAAACGAAAATATCGTCGTGTGTCCAAGAAATCGGTCAAGAAGTACATGAAGGAGTTAAAGATTTATTATTCACAGATAGAGAATGCCGGCAAGTATTACAATGGTGGATATGCCGGTGAAATTTATATGAAGAATGGGGAAGTGGTGGCTGTACTCAGTAACGGCGGTGACTGATGTTGCAGTGTCTGCGGTGACTGGTGCTGCGACGTGTGGTGATTGATGTTGCAGTGTCTGTGGTGACTGGTGCTGCGACGTGTGGTGACTGATGTTGCAGTGTCTGTGGTGACTGATGCCACAACATGCATTGAGGATTCAAAGGAAAGAGAGAACTTATGGCAGAGATTAAGTGGGCGGTTCTTGGAACAGGTGTGATTGCAAATGAGGTGGCGGCTGCGTTAGCAAAGGCCGGACGCAACATTTATGCGGTGGGCAACCGCGCGCACTCGAAAGCTGTTGCGTTTGCTGAGGAGGCATGATTTCATGGAAGAGCGATTGAAGGTTGAGGTGCAGATTTCCTCGTATGATGCAAAAGGTCTGCAATGTTTTGTCTCAGAGCAGATACAGAAGTATCGGCCGGAGGAGTCCGGTCCTAAGAAAATGTTCAAAAAGGTTGCGGGTTCTTTGGTTAAGAGAATACCATGCCAGGCAGAATTGCAGCTTGCATTGAATGTGCTTAGTGTTCCGGCGGTCAATCGTAATTTATCTCGCGAAGCGACGGAGGCGGTCAATCGTTGGTTGGCAGGCGTTGCGGGTACAGATGGAAAAGAAGATGAGAGCGTTTTGACAATTGACAGCTTTTCCTGTCAATTGCATGGCGAGGAAATGGGTTTGCAGGCAGATGTGAGTGGATTTAAGCTGGAACGGTTATTGGACTGTCTGCTTCCCCAAGGAGACAGCGTGGGAATACGGGTTTTGCAAGGAATCCGGGACAACATTTCAGAACAGGAATCTTACCAATTACTGGAATATATCGTGTGGTGGGCGAATGAACATCGAGTGTATCAACTTGCACTGGATACATTGCAGAAAGAAGAGGCTCCACAATATAAAGCGCTTCGCCAGATTCAACCGCATATTGAATATGTGCACGTGATCAGAGACATTAAGTAACGTAACGTAGCGCATCGTAGCGAAAGCGTCCCGTCCAAAAATGGATGATACCTTGCTAAACCGGGACATCTCAGACATTCCTTCAGGCATGTATTCATCAGAGACTTAACAAAATAAGAAATCACGTAAAAACTCTGCGTTCTTCGGCAATTATCTTAGTTCTCTGATGACAGAACAATTTAATATATTGGCTGCAAAATAGTTTTATTATGTTGACATAATAAGCAATATGTGGTCGCGGCGGATTTGAGGTATGGGAAGTTTGAGTAGGTGAAATGAGAGGTTAAAGGAAGAAAGGAATATCGGCTTATGATGTATCAAATAGGGAATATTCCGGTGCAAATTGTCCGCTCCCGGCGTAAAACGATTTCATTGGAGATCAAAAAAGACTGCCGGGTGGTGTTACGTGTGCCAAATCGGATGCCGAAGCGGGATATTGTTCGATTTTTGAACGAGAAACAAAGCTGGCTGGAAGAGAATTATGCAAAGATGATGCAGCGAAGTAAAGTGCGAATGGCGGCCAAGGCAAAGTACCATTTATCGGACAGTAAAATTCATGAGCTTGCAGAGCAGGCGGCTGAGGTGGTGCCAAAGCGCGTGGCGCATTATGCGGCCCGGATGGGTGTGACTTATGGACGCATTACGATCCGTCATCAGAGAACCCGCTGGGGCAGTTGCAGCAGCAATGGCAATTTGAACTTTAATTGTTTGTTGATGTTAGCACCGCCGGAAGTGCTGGATTATGTTGTGGTGCATGAATTATGTCACCGCAAATACATGAATCATTCGAAGCAGTTTTGGGCAGAAGTGGCAAAGGTGATGCCGGATTATAAAAAATGCGAACGCTGGTTAAAAGAGGAAGGCAGCTTGCTGATTGGGTAATATTGGAGAGAAAAATGTATACTATTTTGACCGTGGAAGACGATTTACATATTAATAATTTATTGAAGGAAGCGCTTGGCAAGGCAGGATATGCCTGTAGTCAGGCGTTTTCTGGGACAGAGGCTTTGTTGTGGTTGGAACACAATGAATGTCAGTTGATCTTGCTGGATCTTATGTTGCCGGGATTATCCGGCGAAGAAGTGCTGCAGCAGATCCGGCAAACAAGTAATGTGCCGGTCATTGTGTTGACGGCAAAGGGTGAGATGGAAGAAAAATTGGATCTGTTGACGAGTGGTGCAGATGATTATATGACAAAGCCTTTTGACGTGAAGGAAGTCATTGCCAGAGTGCAGATTCAATTGAGACATTTGCAGCATGGCGCGGGTGAAGAGTCCACACATTTAAAATGTCGAGGGATGGATTTGGATAAGGAAACGCATCGGGTGATGATTGATGGTCAAGAATTGGGACACTTGACGCGGCAGGAATTTGCAATTTTGGAATTGTTACTGGAACATCCGGGACAGGTATTTAGTAAAGAGGCTGTGTTTACTTATGCTTGGCAGGAGGAGTATATGGGGGAAACCAAAACATTGGATGTTCATATCAGCAATATTCGCAAAAAGATTAAGAAAATTACAGAGCAGGAATATATACAAACAGTATGGGGAATCGGTTATTGTATGGTTACGCATTTATAAATCTTTACTATTTCTTTACTATTTCTTAGCGATATATTCGGAAATGGCAGTTATGATAGTCTATGTAAAACAAGAGAGAGCACAGAAAGGATGAATATGAGCGAAGGCAATAGAGAAATGTTATTGAAAACGAGAGGTTTGACGAAGCAGTTTGGCAAACATGTTGCAGTTGACCGCGTGGATATGCACATACGGCGGGGCGCGATATATGGATTTATCGGCAGGAATGGTGCAGGCAAAACGACGGTTTTAAAGATGATCGCGGGATTAGCGGATCCAACTGCTGGCGAGTATGAGATATTTGGCTGTTCCGGAAAATCATTAGCGAAAGTACGGTCGAGAGTGGGATGCCTTATTGAGCAGCCGGGATTGTATCCGAATATGTCAGCGCAGGACAATCTTATGATTAAGGCAGAATTGTTTGGAATCCGTGATAAAAAATATGCAGAAGAATTGTTGGGATTAGTCGGTCTGGTACATGCCGGGCGCAAAAAGACAAAGCATTTTTCGCTTGGTATGAAACAGCGGCTTGGTATTGCTTTGGCTTTGGTAGGCAACCCGGATTTTTTGGTGTTAGATGAGCCGATCAATGGGTTGGATCCGCAAGGCATTGTGGAGATCCGTGATATGTTGCAGCGTTTGTCTGAGGAACGAAATATTACAATATTGATTTCCAGCCATATCTTGGAAGAATTATCAAAGTTGTGTACGGATTTTGGGATTATTCACAATGGTGTGTTACTACAGGAGATTTCGCAGGAACAGTTGATACAGCAATGCAGCAAACGATTGGAACTTACATTAGATCAGCCGGAGCAGGCGATGCCGATTTTGGATCGACTGGGAATAACTCGTTATGAGATGATCGATGTCAACCATTTGTATTTGTATGAACGGCTGGAGGATAGCGCGCAGATCAATGCACAGTTGGTTGAAGCGGGGGTGTTTCCGAGGGAATTACGGATTTACCAGGAAGAATTGGAACGTTATTTTTTGAATATGACAGCAGAAAAATAGGTTGTCGGTGAAAGGAGCAATAATATGTGGAATAGTATTCGCATGGAATTATATAAAATATTTCGGATGAGATCTTTTTGGGTGATCAGTATTATTATGATCGGCTTGGTTTTTATGACAACAGAGTTTAACTGTGATGATATGAAGGCTGCGAGACAGGAACAAAGTGCATCAGAGGGGAATATTTCGGGACAGGAACAAAGTACATCAGAGGGGAATGTTTCGGGACAGCAGAACAAAGTTGGTCTGCAGGTAAGTAAAGCGAAGAAAAAGGATCAGGCAAATCTGGAAATAGAGTCAGCGAACGATAATAACGCTACAATATTTTTTGGTATTTCCGAGGACACCAGCGAGATGGATGCAGAGTCAGTAGAAGTCTTAGATATGTTTTTATTGCATTTGAAATCGGGTATTTTGACAATGATGGCGCTTATTTTTGCGATAATGTTTGTGATGTTAGATATCAAAAATGGATATATCAAAAATATTGGCGGGCAGATGGAACATAGGCGTCACCTTGTGTATGCAAAGTGGATCGCCATGGCGATATATACAGTCGTATTTGATCTGATCAGTTTGGCTGTGCAGAGCATTGCGGTATACAAAACATTTCATTATATAAAATGGGGTGATGTGACAAAATATTTGCCGGAGATTTTACTGGGAATGGCATTGCAGTATGTGTTTTTGATCCTTTGTATGACGATCGCAATGCTTATTCGAAGTATGGCATTTAGCATGACATTGGGAATGTGTTTGATCATGGGGGCGGCACCGGTTGCCTGCATGGGGATTTCTGCGGTGATAAAGAAATTGTTTAACAGAAGTGTAGACCTGCAGCCGTATTTGCTGACGACCAAAATGAAAACATTGCAGATTGACATGACTGCAACAGAAATTCGGAATGTGTGCTTGTTAGTGGTCGGCTATTTCGTAGTGATGTCTTTGATAAATATAATACAGATAGAAAAGAGGGATTTGGTATGACGTGGTATGTGGCAGTATCGTTGTCTGCGCTGGTGGTAATGTCCTATTTGTTGGTCAAGGTGCGGTGGCAGATGCGCAAGCTGGAGGAACAACTCCGGTTTGTGCAGGACAAGCAAAGTGATGGGATATTGGTCAGTGATATTCGTATATTGGGGATTGGCAAATTAACGGATTCATTGAATGAGATCTTGCAAAAGCAGCGCAGCAACAGGCAGGAGTGGGTGCAAAAGGAGAAAAGACTTGTGCAGACGTATACCAATCTGTCACATGACATTCGCACACCGCTAACCTCCTTGGATGGGTATTTTCAGTTGTTGGAGGATACAGAGGATGCAAAGGAGCGAACACGTTATTTGCAAATTATTCAAGAACGCATTCATGCGTTGCGGAATATGTTAGAAGAGTTGTTTACTTACACAAAATTGGAAAGCAGAAGTTATGAGGTTCCTTTGACAAAATGCGATTTTGGAGCATTGGTCAAAGAAGCCTTGTTTTCGTATTATAATGAGTGGCAAAAACAACAGATGGAACCGCAATTACAGCTTGAGGAGGGCGCATTATGGGTGCTTGGCAATGATCAGGCAATGCGCAGAGTGCTGCAAAATGTGATTAAAAATGTATGGGAACATGGTGGCAGACATGTAAAGATCGTTTTGTCAGAGCAGGAGGGAGAGGCATGCCTGCTTGTACAAAATGAAGTGATGCACCCGGAATATATTGATGTGGAGCGGATATTTGAACGGTTTTATAAGGCGGATCTGGCGAGGAGTACCACGTCGAGCGGACTTGGAATGGCAATTGCACGTCAGCTTGTAGAACAGATGAATGGACAGATCACAGCAGATCTGCAGGAAAATATATTTTCTATTTGCTTGCAGTTTGTATGTATACGGTCATAAATAACGGCACAGGATTTCTATGCCTAATGGAATTTCCAGGGAACTCCTAAGATGAGTACGTCGTGTTTGTTATAGGAAAAATGATTGGGATAGATTCTATGTAAAATATATGATACACTGAAAGAGAATTGTGATGTTATGGTGTGATTTTTGGAATAGGAGGAAATTGTAAATGTATTTGCCGAGTGATAAAAGATATGACAAAATGATCTATTCGCGCTGTGGCCGCAGCGGGTTAAAACTGCCTAAAGTGTCTATGGGATTATGGCAGAATTTTGGGCATCAGGGTCGTTTCAGCGATATGGAAGAAATGGTACATACAGCGTTTGATCTGGGGATTACACACTTCGATCTGGCGAATAATTATGGGAATCCTTATAATGGAAGTGCAGAGGAAAATTTTGGGCGGATCTTAGACCGAGGAATGCGTGAATTTCGTGATGAACTTTGCATTTCAACGAAGGCGGGTTATGAGATGTGGGACGGACCATATGGCGATCGAAATGGTTCTCGCAAATACTTGATCGCTTCCTTGGATCAAAGTTTACGACGGATGAAATTGGATTACGTCGACATTTTTTATCATCATGTTTTTGACCCGGATACTCCGCTTGAGGAGACGGCACATGCGTTGGATCAGATTGTTCGTCAGGGCAAAGCATTGTATGTGGGAATCTCGAATTATAATGCAGAGCAGACCGAGAGAATGCAGCAACTGCTTACGGAATTGGGGACGCCGTTTATTGCAAATCAGCCGTCATATTCGATGCTTAACCGTCAAGTGGAAAAGGATGGTTTGGATCAATACGCGGTGGCGCATGGGATTGGACTTGCAGTCTTTTCTCCATTATCACAGGGATTTTTAACAGACCGATATTTAAATGGGATTCCAACAGATTCGCGTGTGGGAAGAGGAAATACATGGCTTGGAGAACAATTGAATGAAGAATTGGTCAGCAAATTGCAACAGTTAAATACCCTCGCTGAGCGACGGGGACAGACGCTTTCTCAGATGGCATTGTCTTGGTGCCTGCATAATCCGGCGGTTGTCACAGTTCTAGCCGGCGCAAGCAAAAAGCAGCAGATCATTGATAATGTGGCTTGTATAGAACATTTAGAGTTTAGTGAGGAAGAATTGCAGGAGATCGAACAAATTCTTAAGTGATAAATGAGATGGGGATGCTGGATTTGCCAGGGAGGAGAAATGTTATGGAATTATGCGGATTTTTAGCAGGGGATGGAACTTTTACATTTTGTGAATGTTGGCAGCATGTGGCATCTGCCCAAAAACTGGTACAGGAGACCTATGGCGAATATTTGACAGGTATCAGAGCTGAGAACTTTTTAATGGAAAAAGGCTATGTTGTTTATTATGCGAATAGCGTGCAACATCGTTTTTGCATAGGATTTGGTGCGAAAAGCAGAATGATGCTATTGACGGCAGAACAAAAGGATTTCATTGTGGCAAATCTTTCAAATGCACTTACTGTAGAACAGCGTAAATCGATGGAAGCATTGCTGCGGCAAGATGAGGAGTGTCAAGAGAAGAGCGTTTTGTCGAGAATGGAGGCAAAATATTTGCAGTGATTTTCGTCTTTACAAAATGTTAGTAAACGTGCCCCGTAATAAGTATTATGGGACTTTGGCGTTCATTCGGGTGTGGGAAGTTTGAGTTATTGACATAATAAGCAATATGTGGTTGTGGAGGACTTGAGGTATGGGAAGTTGGAGTTGTTAATAAACAGAATGTTAGAAGCTTTTTAAGCTTGATATAGTTGGAAAGGAAAAGTGAATTTATGAAAGTATTAATTGTAGTAGATATGCAAAATGATTTTATTGACGGTGCACTTGGCACGAAAGAAGCGGTTGCTATTGTACCTAACGTTATTGAGACTATTAAGGGCTTTGAAGGAACGATTTTATACACGAAAGACACACATTTTGATGATTACATGGATACACAGGAAGGAAAAAATCTGCCGGTGCCACATTGCCTCAAAGGAACCGACGGTTGGAATCTGGCAGAGGATATCGAGGCGGTGAAATGCCCACAGGACAAAGTGTTCGAGAAGATGACCTTCGGCTCCAAAGAGTTGGGAGACTATTTACAGAGACTGGCTATTGAGGAAGACATTGAAGAAATTACGTTGGTGGGGCTGTGTACGGATATTTGTGTTATTTCCAATGCATTGCTCGTTAAAGCGTATTTACCGGAAGTACCGGTTGCTGTATTGCAGGATTGCTGCGCCGGTGTCACGCCTGAAAGCCATAAGAATGCTTTAGAAGCAATGAAGATGTGCCAGATCGAAGTGCGGTAATACAAAATACCACCATGTCATCTCTGACTGGTGGTATCCTATATAAGTTCTGGCCATTCCTTTAATTTGTCACTTTCTTCTTTAAGTTTCTTCTCTTCCTCCTCAAACTCTTCTATTGTCCAATCCGGATGGTGTTCCACGACATCTAAATAACATTTTACTTTGTTTCCCGCCATGATATTCCACACTCCTTCCCAAACTTATTCAATGCCGATTCATATGCTTCCTCAGAAAAAAAATATACCATCTTAAACAATACTTGTCAATTTTAGTCTTTGGCTGGTGGTATTTAATCCCAAATTATTTCAGGTTTAGGCTGTTCTGTTTTTGGCACCGTTCCATACTTCTTTATTGTATAATCAAAGTTATCTTCGACACATTTTAACAGTTCCTCTGCATAGGCATCCTGATCAAAATCTATATCATTTGGATGATTTGGGTAATATCCAAAATGCTCGATAAATTTTATACTGGCTTCCTTATGTTTTTGAGTCATTTTATCCCTCCTTTAACTTTTATACATATTATAAGGGCGATTTGTATTTAAAGCAATGAAAAAAGAGTGGCGAATTATCAGAAATTGAGACGATATTTGGAATGAAATAGAATAGGAAAAAAGAGGTTTTAATCCTATGAAATGCTATAATTTACGGGAAAATGTTGATTTTCAAACAAACTTGAGGTATTATATTGAAAGGAGATTACTTCGTGAAATCCGAAATAATAGACAGGAGGCTGCAAAAGATGATAGTAATGAATATAGAAATGGATAATTTTATGTCATTCAATAACTTTGCTATGAATTTGTCATATCCTAAGAAAATTGTTAATTCAAGCATTGAGAATGAATTTTTGACCGGTTTTACAAATTTCAGATACAAAAAAGTGAACATCTTGATGGGTGCAAATGCAACCGGAAAAACTTCATTTGGCAAAATGTTAATGAATATATTCCATTTCATGGATAAAAAGCAATATACTAGAATTGCTGGACTTATTTCCGATAAAACGAAAGAGGCAGCCTTTTGTATTGATTTTGTGGCAAATATGAAGTATTTATTTCGGGTAAATACAGTCATTTCTCCTCCAGAGGAGGGGCAGAAGCTTACCGGGGAAAATATTGATGTATCTGTCCGCTCCGTGGAAATTCAGAAGAAAGACAGTTATGAAAGTTGCTTGAAGCGTTTGTTGGAAACAAAACAGAAAAAGCATGACAACTACATAGAGGAGCTTGAAAAGGTGACAGGGTTAAGCTGGACATTTGCCTATCCGGAAGACGATAGCGCAGTGGAATTATTCAGCGCTCCAAAAGATTCCGGTACTTTTATTAGAATATTAGACTTTATATTACGCGCACTGGATCCTTCCATTGTTGCGGTGTATCGATTATCAGAGGTTGAAGGAGCATATGCAATTCGTACCAAAAATAATGTGGCGATTATTCAGGATGGTCAAATTCCGGATATAGGGTGGCTTTCCAGTGGTACAAAATCGGGGATAGCGATTGCGGTTATGATTGCAGATATGGTAGAGAAAAAGTGTGATTTTTTCTACTGCGATGAGAAATTTTCGTATATACATAGCGATATTGAAAAAGCACTTTTATCAGTAATGATTGAACTTTTGGACGACGATACACAGTTGTTTTTTACAACACATAACACTGACATTTTGGATATGCAACTCCCAAAGCATTCATATACCTTTATGAAAAAAGAGGTATATGGAGAAGATAGCAAGATTGAATGTATCAACGCAGGTGAAATCTTGAAGAGGAGTACCGATTCATTAAAATCAGCAGTAGAAAATGATCTTTTTTCATCGGCACCGGCAACGGATTTGATTTACGATATATTGGATATTTAGGAGAGGTGATATTCGGTAATGGCAGATAAAAACTATGTATATTATGTTGAGGGACAATGCGAGGAAAAGCTGTTAAAGATATTAAAGACAGATATGCGTCTGATCCAACCCGGAAAAGTCATAAAGCGCAATGTTATACAGGATAAATTAAGACAGGCACAGTTAAAGACTTTGAAAAAGGGGACGACAGCAGTATTAGTTTTTGACACAGATACAGACAACACGGACATTTTATTTGAAAATATCGAATTACTCAAACGAGAAACTGCTATTTCTAAGGTGCTATGCATCACACAGGTTGAAAATCTGGAAGATGAAATCGTTAGAAGCTGTAATGTAAATACGGCAAAGGAGTTGACCAACAGCAAGTCAACCAGCAGTTTTAAAAGCGATTTTATCAGAGCATCTAATTTAAAAGGCACATTAGAAAATCATGATTTTTGTTTTCAAGACTTATGGAGCAAATCTAGGACAAAGAAGCAATATCATGGCATACTAAACGAAGCAGATCAAATAAGACTGAAAAAATAATAAATTGCCTCTGGCAATATTGTGCAATCTATAAGGAATGTCTTAGATAGATTGTACAGTATTTCCGGGGGCTATTTTTTCTTAGATATAAAATTATTTCATGTAAAAATTGACATATAATTCTAAAAAAATAATACTAAACTACACGATTTTTTTCTGTAAAATACCACTTAAATTGCTACAAAAAGGAGTCAAAATTTGCAATCAAAAAGCAGCGGTGATATAATGGCTTTGTTCAAAACGAAAATCTTCGCAAAGCCTTATTTTACAGGCGTTGAGACTATGGTCTCCACCGAGACATATATCCCGATGTCAGTCAACGTTCCGGCCGCAATGCGGTTTTCCATGGAATAACGCTGTGACAGATATCGCATGGAAGCACCAATTTCGCCGTCAGGACCACCGTACTCGGATAGTAGCAATTGCCCCAAAATGCCTAAAATACGGCTATGCCAGCAGGGGTTGCGATTATAGGGACCATATATTTAATTTTTAAATATTGCAAATATGGCAAGGATATATTTTTGGGATTAGCATTTTCGTTTTTTGGTTTTTTTGTCAATGTGTTTATAAACACATTTTGCGGATATTGTGTCATGGTAATGGGTATGACCTTGGTTGTATTGACATTGATGCAAATGGTATTCCATCACAAACAGGATGTTGAGCAGCCGACTGCATATCAGAAGTCATGACGAGAAATGGACGAAGAGAGGGAAAATGAATATATGGACAGATTGGAGAACTGGTCAAAACTTGAAAAATAGCCAGGTGAAAATAATATAAAGAAAAGCGATTAGGAGACTGTAAAAGGTCTCCTTTTAAGTGGGGGAATTTATGGCAAATAAAGCAAAGATTGGGGCATCAATTGTATTAGACGGGGAAAAAGAGTTTAAAAGTGCAGTGACAGCGTGTAATAAAAAATTAGCTACAATGAGATCTGAATTGGGTCTTGTTAAGGAAAAATATGCAGAGAACGCCAATAGTTTGACTGCTTTGCAAGATAAGCATAAGGTGCTGTCTAATATTTTGAATAGCTTAAGGCAAATCGTGCAGTACAACAGAATGAAAAATATATGCATGAGGCGGAAAACGCTACTGATGCTAAAGTACGATACAAGGGAAAAGTAGGTCACGTAAACAAGAAGTTTATAGAATAAAAAGGTATAATAAAAAGGGCTTGCTACTGTCCGAGAGAGACTGGTGGTATCCTATATAAGTTTTGGCCATTCCTTTAACTTGTCACTTTCTTCTTTAAGTTTCTTCTCTTCCTCAGCAAAAAAATATACTATCTTAAACAATACTTGTCAATTTTAGTGTCTGGCTGGTGGTAGTTAATCCCAAATTATTTCAGGTTCAGGCATCTCTTCCGGAATCTTTGTTCCATATTTTTTAATTGTATAATCAAAGTCATCTTCGACACATTTTAACAGTTCTTCTGCATAGGCATCCTGATCAAAATCCATTGCAGACGGAAAATTTGGTGAATATTTAAAATGTTTTACAAACGTTATTCTTGCTTCTCTAAGTTTCTTTTTCATTTTACAATCTCCCTATAAGCATCATACAACTCTCGCGTATCCCAATTTACTGCCTGGCCACATATTGCTATTTTACCAATAAAATAATAACAATATGTGGATCGGTCAGTAACCTCCGATATGGGAAGTAGTTAGTAATTATAACATAATATTTTATCAATTTGTGGGTTGGAATGCAATGCCTTCAACCCAATGTAATTTTAGCATGATTTCTTATCGATCTGTGGGTTGGAATGCAATGCCTTCAACCCAATGTAATTTTAGCATGATTTTTTATCAATTTGTGGGTTGAAGGCATAGAAGTTGCGTGAGTCTCGTTCATCCTGTACTTTGCGGAGCGCTTCACCAAAGCGCTGAAAATGAACAATTTCACGTTCTCTTAAAAAGCGAATCGGATCTGCAATCTCTGGGTCCTTCACAAGACGGAGAATATTGTCGTAAGTTAAGCGTGCTTTTTGCTCAGCCGCCATATCTTCGTAAAGATCTGTGATCGTATCGCCGGTGCTCTGGAACTGGCTGGCACTGAAAGGCTCGCCGCTTGCGGCCTGTGGCCAAATGGCTAAGGTGTGATCGATATAATATTTGTCAAATCCAGAAGCCTTGATTTCTTCCGGAGTAAGATTCTTGGTTAATTGGCAGATGATGGTTGCAACCATCTCTAAGTGGGCCAATTCCTCGGTGCCGATGTCAGTCAACGTTCCGGCCGCAATGCGGTTTTCCATGGAATAACGCTGTGACAGATATCGCATGGAAGCACCAATTTCGCCGTCAGGACCACCATATTGACTTGCTATGATCATGGCAGCTTTTGGATCGCAGCGTGTGATTTTCACAGGATACTGCAGTCTCTTTTCATAATTCCACATAATTTAGTTTCCTTTCGAAGTTATAATTTAAGAAACGCAACAAAAAACGTTCTCATATATTCTTAAACTTGTGTTGCCCTTTAATGCCCGATTATTCCCAAGGCAAAGGCTCCTGTCCCCAGTCCCAAGTGCAGCCATCACCGGCGCAGTCAAGGACAAGAGGACCAAACTTGCGTGTATAAATATCCATGGCTGCTTTTCTTTTTTTCTTCATTTTTTGAAAATAATCCAATGCACAAGAATCCATAGGGTGTGTATCTAAGAACAGGCAACAGTCATACATAGCGAAGCTGACTTCGTTGATTACTTTGAGAAGATCATCGCGACACAAATTCATAAGATTTTGTGAAAAATCCACAGATTCACAGCCACAGCCATTGTTCGGTCGGTTCATTTGGTTGCCACAGCCACAGCCATTGTTCGGCTGATTCATTTGGTTGCCACAGCCATTGTTCGGCCGGTTCATTTGGTTGCCACAGCCATTGTTCGGTCGGTTCATTTGATTGCCACAGCCACAGCCATTGTTCGGCCGGTTCATTTGGTTGCCACAGCCACAGCCATTGTTCGGTCGGTTCATTTGATTGCCACAGCCATTGTTCGGCCGATTCATCTGATTGCTGCAGCCACAGCCGTTCATCCCATTCATTTTATTTCCGTTCATGAGAGACCTCCTTTTTGACAGCGAAATCCTTTAGGGATGCAGCCGCAAAACGGCAGATCCAGTGGTGGAAAAATAGTTCCGCGTTGTAATGCTTTATCAGGACAATACGTCTGTCCCCATTCTTGGACAGGAACATAGCCAATACCTAGAGGCATGCCGCGTAAGGGATCAGTGTTCGGGCAGTCTGTACTAGGACGGGAGCAGGAATTACAGCAAACATTCATCTCACTTCTGTTATTCATTGCGAGTATCCTTTCTTTCTCTATTTATTGCCGGAATAATTTCCGTGCTAATTCATATATATGTACGTGGCGGTGAAATGTGATTCCCAGAATAATTTGAATGCTAATTCATATACATGTATTTAACTCGAACTTCACACGTCCATAGACGCTAACAGGCCACATATTGCTTATTATGTCGATAGCTATATCGCATTTTGCAGCCACTACCTGGTGGATTCCGCCATCAGGGAACTATAGCAATTGTCTTGCCGCATTTTCGTTTTAGGTGATTTCTAGATTTTGTTTATCTCTGATGTTTGATTTACATGCCTTACGGAAACTCGAAGTCCCGGAAGCAAGGTAATCATCATTTTTGAAAGGGACTTTGC
>ERZ773107.1485-NODE-1485-length-20691-cov-3.630306_pt1 | contig 20691 bp, 12 predicted proteins | sample MGYA00580571_ERZ773107 | MGnify/ENA primary metagenome ERZ773107 (study PRJEB29015, sample SAMEA2737843) | human gut metagenome | biome: human gut; feature: human-associated habitat; material: faeces | place: China | collected 2012 ... | reverse complement strand
GTGTCCTTTTGTAAAGGGCAATGCCAGCGGTTTATTTGTAGGACTTCCGGACGGCCAGATGGGTAACTCCGAGGTTGGACATATGAATATGGGCGCAGGCCGTGTCATTTACCAGGAGCTGACCAAGATCACCAAATCCATCCAGGATGGAGATTTTTTCCAGAACCAGGAATTCTTAGCAGCTGTTGAGAACTGCAAGAAGCATGATTCTGCCCTTCATCTGTTTGGCCTGGTATCTACTGGCGGTGTTCACAGCCATTTGACCCATATCTATGGTCTTCTGGAACTGGCTAAGAGAAATGGTCTTGAGAAGGTGTATGTACACTGCTTCTTAGATGGCCGTGACACTCCACCAGAATCTGGTAAAGGCTTTGTAGAAGAACTGGAATCCAAGATGGCAGAGCTTGGCGTAGGCCAGGTAGCGACTGTTATGGGACGTTTCTATGCCATGGACCGTGATAAGAGATGGGATCGTGTAGAAAAAGCATATAACGTGATGACGAAGAGCGAAGGAAAGACGGCAGAAAGTGCAACTGCAGGAATCCAGGCTTCTTACGACAAAGAAGTAACTGACGAATTCGTAGTACCATTTGTAGTGACAAAAAACGGTACACCGGTTGCAACTGTAAAAGACGGAGATTCTGTGATCTTCTTTAATTTCCGCCCGGATCGAGCAAGAGAAATGACCAGAGTATTCTGTGCTGACGATTTTGACGGATTTGACAGAGGCGCAAGAAAGAAAGTTACTTACATCTGCTTCACAGATTATGACACATCTATTCCAAACAAAGAAGTTGCATTCAAGAAAGTGGAGTTAAAAAACACATTTGGAGAGTATCTTGCAGCACACGGAATGACACAGGCAAGAATCGCTGAGACAGAGAAGTATGCGCATGTTACCTTCTTCTTCAACGGTGGTGTGGAAGAGCCGAATGTTGGCGAGGACAGAATCCTTGTAAAATCTCCGAAGGTAGCAACGTATGACCTTCAGCCGGAAATGAGTGCACCGGAAGTCTGCGAGAAGTTATGCGCAGCAATCCGTTCCGAGAAGTACGATGTGATCGTGATCAACTTTGCTAACCCGGATATGGTTGGACACACCGGAATCTTAGAGGCTGCCATCAAAGCAGTGGAGACCGTTGACAGCTGTGTAGGAAAAGCAGTAGAGGCATTGAAAGAGGTCAATGGACAGATGTTCATCTGCGCGGACCATGGAAATGCAGAGCAGTTAGTTGATTATGAGACAGGTGCTCCGTTCACTGCCCACACAACAAACCCGGTACCATTCATCCTTGTAAATGCAGATCCTTCCTATACTTTAAGAGAGAATGGATGCTTAGCAGACATTATCCCGACCTTGATCGAGTTAATGGGAATGGAACAGCCGGCAGAGATGACAGGAAAGTCTTTATTAGTAAAATAAATTAGAAATCAAAAACAAAGGGCGGATCAGGTAACTGATCCGCCCTTTTCAGGCAATTCATATCCATATATGATTCACGAAACTGTGCATACGATTGCAACCAGTTATTCGATTGTCACAACCACCTCGGCAAGATCGACAGAATTAGGTCCGACCATGATGGCGAATTCGCCTGGTTCGAATACATACTCTAGCCTGCGGTTGTAGAACATCAGCATATCTTTCGTGATCGTAAAGGTCACAGTCTTTGCTTCTCCAGGTTCCAAGTCAACCTGCTTGAAGCCCTTTAATTCTTTGACTGGGCGTACTACGTCAGCGTAACAGTCGCGGATGTAAAGCTGGACAGTTTCTTTTACCGCAGGTCCACTGGTATTGCGGACGGTGATAGAAGCCGTGCAGGTCTTTCCCTCTTTTGTAACCTTAAAATCAGAATATGCAACAGTGCTGTAACTTAAACCGTATCCGAAGGAGAAGAGAGGTTCGTTCGGGCAGTCGAGATATTTCGATACAAAATGGTCCTCCTGTCCGTAATAAGGTCTTCCGGTGCGGTAACTGTTGTAGTAAACCGGAATCTGTCCGACTGTCTGAGGAAAGCTCATGGAGAGTCTTCCAGATGGGTTGTAATCACCAGAGAGCACATCGGTCAGTCCGGCAGCGGATTCGGAACCTAAGAACCATGCCTGGACGAGGGCATCACTGTATGGAAGAACCGGTTTGATCTCAAGCGGGCGTCCGCTGAATACAAGTGTAATAACGGTTTTTCCCGCTTCTTTTAAGCTGCGGATCAGCTTCTCCTGGTTCGGAGAGAGACGCAGGCACGTTTTACTGGTTGCCTCTCCGATATCAGCGGAACACTCACCAACCGCAGCGATGACAATCTCGCAATCGGAAAGAACCTCGAGCGCCTCTTCTACATGGTCTTCCACGTCAAAAATCTGACGGTCCATCGAACCGAGCTCACCATCCATGGCGGAAACGACAGAGAAACCTCTTTCTGTGAGCGATTCTGTAAGTGTGAGAGTGTTCTGACCAGCAACCAGGCTCCAACCGCCGGAGGTGTTTCTGGCATTGGCGAACGGCCCTGCAACGCCAATCTTTGATCCTGCTTTTAATGGGAGAACAGCATTGTCATTCTTTAACAGAACCACACATTCGTGGGCGGCGTTCTGCGCGAGGGCGCGGTGGGCAGGGCAGCGATGCAGTTCTTTTTCTGCCTCTTCGCTGGCATCCTTAAACGGATTCTCGAACAGACCGAGTTCATTTTTCAGATTTAAAATATTGCGGACAGCCTGATCAATCAGATCCATGGAGAGCAGTCCCTCTTCTACGAGCTGTTTTCCGTAGGTCAGATAATTTGTGGACATCATCTCGATGTCGACACCTGCCTCAATACACTGTTTTGCGGCGTCCTTTCCGTCGCGGGCAAGGCCGTTAGTGACGGTCTCCTGCACAGCGGCATAGTCTGAGATCGTGGAACCATCGAACTCCCATTCTTCCCTTAAAATATCGCGGAAGAGCATCTTGTTGGCACTGGATGGAACACCGTTAATTACATTGAAAGAGGTCATGACCATCCGGGCACCGGCATCTAAGCATGCTTTATAGGACGGCAGATAGAACTGGCGAAGTGTGTTCTCAGAGAGGTCTACCCAGTTGTATTCGCGTCCGCCTTCAACTGCGCCGTAGCCGGCAAAATGTTTGATGCAGGAAGCAACCTTTCCTTTTTCTTTCAGATCATTTCCCTGGAAACCATTGACGGCGGCAGCAGTCATCTGGCTGTTTAAGTAAGGATCTTCTCCCGGGGATTCCATCACACGTCCCCAGCGAGGGTCATGCACGAGGTCAGACATCGGGGAGAAGGTGAGCTGGATCCCGGAAGCAGAGCTCTCGGCTGCGGCAACGGAAGCGGCGTTACGGTAGTTTTCCGGGTTGAAGCTGCATCCTAAAGCGAGCGGAATCGGGAACACGGTTTTGAATCCGTGAATGACATCCCCCATGAATAAGAGCGGGATGTGGTGGCGGTTGTGTTCGATATATTTTTTCTGAAGCTCGATTACCTGCCTGGCACCAAAGCAGTTTAAGGTGCTTCCGATATTACTTAAGTCTTCATCGGAGAGGCGGAGCTCTGCCATCGGTCCGGTCAGGTCGACGTTTTCATCGGTGCCGAAGAAGAAAGGGGCGAGCTGTGTCATCTGTCCTAATTTTTCTTCTAAGGTCATGTCCTGGATCAGGGCTTCGATCTGTTCTTGTTTCATGTAGAAATCCTCCTGTTGTTTGTTGAAAAGTGTTTTTTTATTTGTGGGGTTTCTTCCGGCAGAGTGGGCTGCCTTTTGGAAGAATCGGTTCCAAAAATTTTTAAATTAAGTATACAACGCGGCAAGCTAAATTAACAGTACAGATTTATCATTTCTGCACAATTGTTCACAACATCTTCTGCAAGCAGGATACCTCCTCTGCGGTACGGATTCGTGAGAACCTCTGCCGGAAGACGGGATCCGCCGGAAACTGCGTAGACTGTGCCATCCTCTGAATGCTGATAGTGGAAATGCAGGGTTCGTCCGTAACATTCATAAGTAAAGGTGGCTCCGAAGAGATCTGCGGAAATGACCGGGTCAAGGATCAGTCCTTTTTTACAGAAACGGATACCAAGTACATTAGCGACCAGCTGGCGCATGTAAATGCCTGGACCACTGGAATACAGTCTCCAACCACCTTTGACCTCGATTTTTCCCTCTTTCAGAAGGTGGAAATCTCTCGCGTATGCATAGCGGTCATCAAATGCGCCCTCTGAACTGCTGAAATACATGTTGCTCTGGCGGATGCTGGCATTCGGAACAGATTTCCGGATCAGGATCGGATTGACTGTAAATAAAGCATTCCATGCTTCCTCGCCATGTCCTGATTTTGCCATTGACTCAATGTAGCGGATGTGTGCGTGAGTATATTGCAAACTGATCTCACGTCCGACGTTAGCTGCCTGCTCGGCACGCTTGAACAATGTGCTGACACCGCCGTCATAGTTTGCTGGCTTATCCATGAGACGCACGCCGTCCGGGCATTTTAAGTGCTCTGTGATCAGGTCGATATTTTTGTCTGCCTGTTTGGAATCCACCAATTCGGAGATGATACTTCTAGTCATAGGGAGCAGGCGGTAGAGGATACCGGTCCGCTTGTCACATGGGTGAAGCAGATACTCGCAGGAATCTTTGTATTCTACAAAACCGGCGATCACGCCATCTTTAATCAGCAGGTGCTCGAAAGCGCCTTTTACCGTAACAGCAAGCATGTCAAGCTCTGCACCAAGCGCAGCATCAACCGGGCGGATAGCATCTGCGAGGGAACGGAATGTCTGGTAGGCGAGAGCCTGCGTCCAGGCGCTGACAAGGCTTTTCTTCATCTCCTCCTGCGCAGGCTGCAAGGTGTCATCCCAGTCGCCGCCGGCATAGGTGATCAGACCAGTTCCTGGAACGAAACGGGTTTCTGTGATATTGGACAGGGCTAGTTTTAAGTGTTCTGCCAGAGTGGCTTTTTCTGCAGTCGGCCCGTCATATGGCAGCTTCTCGGAGAGAATGGAAGTATCTCCGCATGCATTAATATAGTCCGCAACGCATTTTAACGGCCAGAAAATAACGTCTCCATGACATTCCCCGGCGTCCATGTGGTAGCGGTCAAACATGAACCACTGCGCCCATTCTCCGGTAGTTAAGCTCTGATGGGAGAAGATATTTAACAAAATTTCCCTAAGCAGCGCATAGTGTCCGGTAGTCAGGAAGAACTCGAAAGGCCCCTGACAGATATCGCGGGTTCCCCATGCAGCGCCGCCAGGCTGTTCGAGACCGTGTGGCATGGAGAAATGGATCATGGCATTGTGTGCATACCAGCGTGCGGTTGTATTTAAAATGGCAGCACGTTCTAAAGCCCCTTCTGCCTGAAGATGGAACTGCCTGGTCAGGTCATTGTAGTATCGGGTGCAGGCATTCTTTTCTTCTTCAAACCGATAAGAAGGAATGGTAATTTCTGCATCTTCGTCCAGATGCCCGCGGATCACCATTTTCAAAGAAGCCTCGTTCTGGAATGCAAACGTCAGGAATGTCTCATCCCAAGCCAACTTATTCTGATAGAAGATACGGTCATTGCTTAACGTAAAGTTCTGCTCCGGGAACAGAATATCGTAGCTTAAATGCGGATAAAGTTCATTTGCCATGTCAAAATGCAGTCCATGTGGGATTTCCTCACAGGTAATATCGGACTCGTATTCGTTCACTCCACCGGAAAGCTGGGTGGTAAGGACAATGTCGTAGGCAATGCCCTGCTCGCTGTGAATCTCTAAGATAAGATCCGGGGAGTCTGCCGCTGTGTAGGAAACGACAGTGAGAACATCAGTTTTTATTTTATAAAACCATTTTCCGTAGTTCATTCCCATCTCGTAAAGTCCCGGAACAGAGAGCATGCGGTAAGTACCATCTATGCGGATCCAGATGCGCTGGCCACTGTTTTTGAACAAATCGAGGAATCCACGCGGTGTGGAGATGAACTTGTGCAGGTTGGTGTTGCCGATGACAACATGGCTCGTAAAGATTCCGTCCATGTACTGAGTGGAAGAAATTAAATTGCCGGAGACATGCTCAGTATCCGGTGGTGTGATCACGATCGTTCCGTGCGGGCGTTCACAGTGAAGTTCTTTCTGCTTGGTTACAACGTGTGCATAGTCTTCGGTAAAGAAAGAGAACAGTTTGTTATCGAATCGTTCCTCTAACATCCGGTCAGGGAAGTGTGCAGCCACTTCCTCCTCTGTGAAATCTGCGGAGCAGAACGGGGCACCGAACTGTGCGTTGCGCTGTACGGAAGAGGTATGCAGAGGAGCAGCAACTGCAATGCGCGCCTGTGCTGTTTTGAAAGCTACTGCAAGTTCTTCCTGATATTCGAGCCCGGAGATTTTGTCTGGATGATTTTTTTTGAAGATGCCGTAGAAAGCAAATTCTTTCATGCCGCTTAAGACAAAGCGCTCCGTCTGTAAGGCGGTGTAAGCAAATTCGTATTGTAAGTTCCGGTCAGCGAGATCATGGGACAGTGCGTCCGGAATGTTGGTCTCACGATAGGAGAGACCAAAGAACTGTAAGCCGTCTGTGGAGTAATGTGCCGCCCGGATGCCGATCGTTCCTTGCTGTACATAAGGAAAACATCCTCCGCATGGCTGGTTCTGCCTGGAGCATACGACTGTACCAAAAGCTCCCTCTAAGATGGAGTGACCAAGATACTGGGACATATACAGTTCATTGGCGTAGACACCGCCGTCCTCGGCAACACCGAGATCCTGCCCGTAGACAACATCTAGCTCCTGCGGGCAGCTGCCTTCGAGTGCGACGTTCCAGAACCAGGTATCGCCGGACGGGCAGAAGGTTACCGTATAGGAAATGCCTTCAATGCTTCCGGAAAAAACAAGAACATACTCATTATAAGAAAGAATGCTGTCGGATAAGATGCCAAGCATCGGGTACGCGTGGATGCCATCCTCTTTATAAATGCGCAGGTAAAGGTTATTGGCAGAGCCGTGCATCTGATTCCCACGGAACTGGTTGATCAGGAAATGCTCCTGCTGGATCGTGAATACATCGCCGGATGGAAGGAAGGTATAATGGATGCTTCCGGAATCCAGCTCTAAAAACTGGTTGATTTTGTGTAGCTGCTTCATACTTTTTGATAATCCTTTCTGTCATTTATGACGATACAATAACTGGAAACGTTTCCAATAAAACAAGCAAACAAAAATGGAAATTACAAATTACAACATCGAAAAGATAGGTATATTATAGAAAAAAGTAAGGCGAAAGTCAATTCTGTTCCGGATAGAAAATGAAAAAGTTGGTATAATGCACAAAAGACAAGAAAAAATATTGACATATTGGTTATAATGTGCTAACATGAGCATGTTGAAACAATTGGAAAGACAATGGAAACGATTCCAGAGAAACACAAAACAAAGAAAGAATGTTCCAAAACAATTATGAAAAGAGATTGATTCTGAAAAAGGAAAGAGAGGATGACAATGGGAAAGTTACGAACCAAATGTAAAGAATTCGGACAGGAACTTTATAGAAAAAGAATCCTGTGGCTGATGATATTACCGACAATTATTTTCTTCATTATATTTGCATACATCCCGATGCCGGGTGCCTATGTCGCATTTGTAGACTACCACATCGGAAAGGGAATCTTCGGGAGCAACTTCGTGGGGCTTAAGAACTTCGAGTTCCTCGCCAAGACCGGAGAACTGTGGAGGATTACAAAGAACACATTCCTTTACAATGTGGCATTTATTGTGATCGGCAATGCCGTGCAGGTGATCCTGGCAATAATGATCTCCGAGATCAAGAACAAGTGGTTTAAGAAGGTATCACAGTCCGTTATCCTTCTTCCCTATTTTATCTCCATGGTTATTGTCGGATACTTCGCGTATAACATGTTTAACTATAATTCAGGATTTATTAATTCCGCACTGACTTCCCTTGGCCTTGCAAAACATGATTTTTATTCCGATACAAGAATCTGGAAATACATCATCGTAGCCTTCAAGGTATGGTCCGGAACCGGATACGGAATGATTGTCTATCTGGCTACGATTACCGGATTCAGCGAGGACATTTACGAGGCGGCAGCCCTTGACGGAGCATCTGCTTTCAAGAAGATCCGTTACATTACATTACCGATGTTAAAGCCTACCGTAGTGCTTCTGATCTTGTTCGGACTTGGCGGTATTTTAAAAGGATCCTTCGACCTGTTCTACAACTTAATCGGAACAAACTCACTGTTATATGCACAGACAGATATCATTGACACTTATGTGTTCCGAAGCCTGATGGTCAACTACAATTTCTCACAGGGAGCTGCGGTCGGACTGTATCAGTCACTGTTTGGACTGGTGCTCGTTCTGGCAGTGAATGCCATCGTGAAAAAAGTAGAACCGGATTATGCACTGTTTTAAGGAGGAGCAGAGAGAATGAGTCGTGTAAGAAAAGCAAGAAAACCAATTGGAAGTGACGAGATACAGCTCAAGGTGATCAGCTACATTGTGGTGACATTATTCGCAGTGGTCTGCCTGTTCCCATTCCTGCTGATGATCTCTTCATCCTTTATGAATGAGAAAGAGATTATCACAGAAGGATACAAGCTGATCCCAAAAGAGATTACGACAAACGCATACAGATTCCTGTTAGAGAACCCTACAAAGATTATTTCCGCGTACAAGATCACAATCCAGAATGTAATCTTAGGAACCGTGATCGGACTTGCGTTAATGTCCATGGCAGGATATGTACTTTGCAGAAGCGATTTCAAGTATAAAAATCAGATTTCCTTTTTCATTTACTTCACCACCTTATTTGCAGGCGGACTGATCCCAAGCTATATGTGGATGGTAAATGGATTACATTTAAAAAACAGCATCTGGGCAATGATTCTACCGGGAATTGCAAGTCCGTGGTCCATTTTCCTGATGCGAAACTTCATGAAAGCAATCCCGGATTCGTTAGCAGAGTCCGCAAGAATTGACGGAGCAGATGATTTCCGCGTATACTGGCAGATTTATCTTCCGCTGGCAAAGCCGGCGATTGCAACGATCGGATTGTTCCTTGCACTGGCATACTGGAATGAATGGTACAATGCAATGCTTTATATCGAAGATTCTGCAAAATATCCGTTGCAGTACTTCTTACAGCAGATGGTCAACAAGGCAAATGCTGAGATATTAGTCAGTCAGGGTATCACAGTAGATATGGCAGAGATGCCTTCTGAATCAATCAAGATGGCGACGGCGGTTGTGGCAACCGGACCTATTATATTAGTATATCCATTCGTACAGAAGTATTTTGTACAGGGACTTACCGTTGGAGCGGTAAAAGGTTAAGCAGTTTATTCATACAGGTAGTGAACCGTCAGAGAGGCGGTTGATTATAGAAACTCAATGTAAAAGGAGGATTTTTTAAATGAAAAAGAGACTTATTGTAACAATGTTGGCAGCTTCCATGCTGATGGGATCTCTTGCAGGATGTGGCGGAAGTTCTGCTTCCGGTAATGCAGGATCCGGAAACCAGGCAGCAGGCACAAGTGGAACCGAGACAGGCAGTGCAGAGGCAGGAACAGTAGATACTTCTGAGGAAGTGAACCTTGTTCTTTACCTATATGGTTCAGAAGGTGTTGCAAACAAAGATATTCTTGCAGCTTTAAATGAGAAGTTAAAAGAAAAGATCAATGCAACGCTCGAAGTAAAATACATCGACTGGGGTGACATCTCCACAAAGTATCCATTATTATGGAGTGCCGGTGAAGACTTTGATATGGCTTACGGCGGAGCAAGCACAGTTATGCCATATGCAACACTTGCAAAACAGGATGCGTTAGTAGACATCACAGATATGCTTGACCAGTATGCACCTACTTTAAAAGCAGCAATCACACAGGATGCATGGGATAGCGCTACTGTTGGTGGAAGAATCTATGGTGTGCCAACTACTTACAGTGAGTTTAGTTCTGCATACGGATTTGTTTCCAGAACAGACAGAATGAAAGAGTACGGCATCGACAGCATTGATTCCATCGAAGACATGGAAGCATATATGGATGCATCTGTCGCAGCAGGACGTATTCCATTGAACGGAACTTCCAATATGGGACCTGAGATGTACAAGATGTTCACTATGACAACCAATCAGTGGATCCAGACACCTGGTATCTCTGATTTCTATCTCGTAGGCGATTTAAATGATCCGGAAAACATCATTTCCCCGATCTTTACAGACGAGTTCGAAGACTTTGCAGTAAAAATGAAAGACTGGGCGGACAAGGGTTACTGGCCAACAGACGTTCTTGCAGCAACCACAGATGACAAAGACAACTTCTTAAATGACATGGCAGATGCTTATATTTCCCATCAGCCAGACTGGACAGGTCAGTACGGAACCATGCAGACCAAGCTTCCGGGCGTTGACACAGAGTTCTTCTGCTTCCCGGAAACAACCGGAACTATCGTTGCAACAAGCGGATCTGCCAATATGACTCTGATCAATGCCAATAGCAAGAATAAGGAAAGAACCCTTATGATGATCGAGTTACTGATGACAGATAAAGAATGCTATGACCTTCTTCAGTATGGTATCGAAGGAAGACAGTATGAGATCTCGGATGGCAAAATTGTAAAACCGGCAAGCTATAACGAAGAGAAGGATGCCGGCGGATTCAGTGCATGGGCAATGCGTACGGATGACCTTTCTATCCCATATGCTTCTGAAGATGAGAGAAGATACACATTAAACGAAGAGTGGAAGAAAGTTGCAGTTCAGAATCCATACACAGGATTCTCCTTTGATGATACAGATGTATCTGCTGAATTATCTGCAATCTCCAACGTAAACTCTCAGCTTGGTATGCAGATCATGTTAGGAAAAACTGCACAGGATCCAAAAGATGCCGTTGCAGAGTATAGAAAACAGTTAGAGGCAGCCGGAATCAACGACGTAATTGAAGCTGTAAAAACACAGTATGCTGATTTCCTTGCATCCAAATAAGGAACTGCATACAGTCAGAAAGCGGTAAGAAAAAAAGATAATCGGACATGAAAATGTCCGGTGAGAGACAGCCGGACGGAGTTCATAGAATATGAATCTTGTTCGGCTGTTCGTGTTTTATCGAAAACAAAAAAATGCAGGGCAGAGAGTATGTCCGAGAAATGGTTTGACGAAAGATGTGCAAAAATTAGAATGAAAATAAACGAAGAATGTCGTGGAAAGTAAGCAGGAAACATTGCATAGAGTAGAAAAAAAGTGGTAGAATAGATGCATTAAGGGTATCATGGAGGCAAAAAATGGGGACAACAATCAAAGACATCGCAAATGCAGCAGGGGTTGGGATTTCAACGGTTTCGAGAGTGTTAAATAACAGCGGTTCCGCGAGCAATGATGTGAAGGAGCGCGTGATGAAGGCAGTGAGAGAGTTGAACTATGTGCCGAATGACAGTGCCAGGAATTTAAAAGGCGGAAAATCCAAAACGATTATGCTGCTTGCAAAATCGATCACGAACCCATTTTTTCAGAAAATGATACCGGTGATTGAGAGACAGACACTGCTGATGGGGTACAATCTGGATATCCGGAATGTCAACCACACAGAGAACGAGATGGAGATTGCCCGTAAGGAAGTCAAAAATCATAATCTGTGTGGGATTATTCTGGTAGGTGGAACGTTTGGCTACAGTGATGAAGACTTTGAGATGTTAAAGGTACCATGCGTGCTTCTTACGATCACAGCGGCGGAACATGTGGATAAAAGCCTGTATTCGAGTGTTATCATTGATGATGTGGCAGAGATGAAGAAGTCAGTGGAGTATCTGATTAGTCTCGGACACAGAAGAATCGGTTGTATTGTAAATAAATATGGTGATATTGTGACACCAAACTCTTTACGTTTTCAAGGATATGTGCAGGCATTGGAAGAACATGGAATCGAGTATGATCCGGCACTTGTGACACCACATAATATTGTGAATTCAGGATATGAATTTGGTTTTCATTCTATGAAGAATCTGTTAGAGAAGAATAAGGATATGACAGCAGTTGTGACAATGGCAGATGTGATGGCAATCGGTGCGGCAAAGGCGGCATTGATGGAGGGGCTTCGCATTCCGGAGGATATGTCTATTATCGGATTCGATGGTGTGGAGGAAGCAGAGTATTACAATCCGGCTCTGGATACGATTATGCAGCCGGCACAGCAGATGGCACAGCAGACGGTAGATGCACTGATGGAGATGCTGCGCGGCGGACAGAGCAGCCATATCGTGTTAGAGGCGACACTGACAAGACGTGGAACATGTGCAGAGCGGAGATGAGAATATAGTAACCATATACACTTTCTGATGGAGAATGGTATAGAAAGAACGGATAAGTCAAACAGTGCGGACAGCATACCATGATGTAAAGTATATTAGACAAAAAGAGAAAAGCAGGAGATTGATATATGGTTTATTTTCAGGAGAAGAAAATATATATAAACGGGAAAACGGTTTTTTTACTGTCGGGAGAAGTTCACTACTTCCGGCTTGCCAGGGAGAACTGGCAGAGCATTTTAGACGAGGCGAAGGAGGAAGGGTTAAACTGTATTTCCTCCTATGTGCCATGGATCCTTCATGAGGAAAAAGAAGGAGAATATGATTTTGAAGATAATCTGAACCTTGGGGCTTTTATCGATCTGTGCGAGACAAATGGATTTTTATTTTTTGTGCGCCCGGGTCCATTCATTATGTCTGAGATGAAGAAGGAGGGCATTCCCTACTGGGTGGCAGAGAAGCATCCGGATGCTCTTCCGGTTGGATTTGACGGGGAGAGAAGAGAGAGCAATACCTTAGATTATCTGAATCCGGGATATCTTGATGAGTGCAGGAAGTGGTATCAGAAAGTTATGCAGATCATCGTGCCGAGACTGCACTGTAACGGAGGAAACATTATCGGAATCCAGTTAGACAACGAGATTGGGATGTTAAACTGGGTGAGCAATTATCCGGTATTAAATGACGGTGTTTTAAACAGGATGCGAAGCTGGCTGGAAGAAAGATACGGGGAAGCGGAACGGAAAGAACGCTATCCATTCTGGAATGAAGCAGATTTTGCAGAGAAGTTGCGCACACCTGAGGAGTCCTACGCAGCGGAATTCCATTTCGATTTTGGTATGTTTATGCGCGATTATTATGCAGAGTATATCAGAACATTAAAAGAGTATGCAACAGAGTGTGGTGTACATGATACCCCTCTTTTTATCAATATCCATGGAACTGGAGATGCAAGAATCTATGATTTCCCGCTCGGTATCAGCCAGTTGTACAAAGGTTACAATGAGAATGAAGGTCTCATCAGCGGTACGGATGTCTATCTGGGGGAACCGACGGAGGGAAAGTATCAGGATCTGTATGTCATCAATGCTATCACAGATTGTATGAATAAAAAGGGAAATCCGCTTACATCCATCGAATTCGAGTGTAATGATGCGCCATACTGCTCATTAAATGGTATGCGCTATCATCCGACTGCGACTTCCCATAAGATGCTCATGTGCCTGTCTCAGAATGCGAGAATGCTGAATTTCTATGTGTTCAACGGCGGCGTGAACCGGATGTTGAAATATCCGAAGAACGATGGGGACGGAAGAAGTTCGTTTACCGGGGAACTGCATGGATGGAATGCACCGGTGCAGCCGGATGGCACGAGAAATTATTCGTTTGCTCATATTGCACATACCGCAAAGACAATCCACGCGTTAAACGAACTGATAGGGGATTCCCGCCAGGTGACAGATGCCGTATCACTTGCGTACATCCCAGATTATTTCCTGACAGAAGCAGTCTATGAGAAATCGGAAAAAATGCAGCGAATTGCAAATAATCTGAAACGTTTCCGCTGTCAGTGGCAGATTGATAATATTGCAAGGGCGCTGTTAGATCAGCATATTCAGTTTGACGCGGTGGATATCCAGAACGGTGAGCCAGAAAAAGGAAAAGCTCTGGTCGTCCTCTCTGCAAGATATATGGCAAGGGACGTGCAGCAGAAGTTAGTGGATTTCTTAGAAGCTGGCGGGCGTGTGCTCTTATACGGTGAGGTACCGGAATACGACATGGAAGAGCATCCGTGCACCGTTTTAAAAGATGCCCTATATTTGGGAGTACCAGTATACAGACAGAGCTTTCAGCCATCTTATTTTGCCAGCATGACCACCTGTGGAAGCTTTGCAGGAACGACAACTTCGCAGCCGGTATCCTTCACACAGTGTTTCCCGAAGGACGGCAGTGAAATCCTAGAGTCTTATGAGAAGGATATGTGCGGATTCATCAAAAAAGTGAAAACAGGAAAAATCTGTGCTATCACAGGGAAATACCCGGCGGATAAGCGCTTCTGGACAAAAGTATTTGCGGAAATGGATCTTCATCCGGGAATTGAGATTGACTATTACCGGGATGGCATCTATGCTGCAAGAACAAGCAATGGCAAGGGACAGGAACTGCTTTATCTGATCAACTTAGACTGTGAAGATAAAGTGATCGATGTGAAAGTGGATGGAACACTTATATGGAAAAACTTCGAACTAGGCCAGAAAGCGTCCCTGCTTCTTCCGAGAAAAGTGGACGTGTCCGGTGTGACCGTCGTGAAATCTACTGCGGAGATTACAGGAGTGGAGGAGAATGAAATTCACTTTACACTGACGCAGTCAGAGGATGAGATCTGGCTGCAGACGATGCGGGAAGTACTTCCGGGCGATGGCTATACCGTGACAGTAGATGGAGTCGTTACGGTTGTAAGAAGCCAGTACGGCAGAAATAAAGAGATTGTTATAAAACTACGATAATAAAATGTGAAACTCTTCACAGCTTAAATTCGAGTTTTGCAACTACGTTAGTAAGTAAACAAAAGGAAGGGCGACAGCAAATGGAACTTAAAATTGTAACATTTAATATCCGATGCGACTACGGACAGGACGGTCCCAACCAGTTCTGCTACCGGAGCGGTCTGGTGAAAAGAAAAATCGAGGCAGAGCAGCCGGACATCATCTGCTTTCAGGAAGTGCTTCCTCACGTTGTGCAGTGGCTGAAAGAGAACCTGACAGATTACTATGTGGTCGGCTGCGGCAGGGAGAAGACCTTAGATGGCGAGCAGATGACTGTGGCTTTCCGCAGGGAACGGTTAAATATGATTTCTATGGAAACATACTGGATGTCACCGGAACCGAATATACCGGGAAGCCGGTATGAAGAGCAGTCCATGTGCCCGAGAACATGCACGGAACTTGTATTGCAGGATGTAGAGAGCACAAAGCCATTCCGCCTGATCAACACGCATCTCGACCATATCGGTGTCGGGGCAAGAAAGCTTGGATTAGAACAGATCGTAAAGAAAATAGAGTCCGAGACCTTCTTACCTGAAGTTCCGGTGATCCTAGCCGGCGATTTCAATGCAGAGCCGGATGGGGAAGAGATCCGGGTGCTAGACGGGAAAGCGTGTGTGAACCTGACAGAGGGAATCGGAATCACCTTCCACGGCTTCGACGGAAGTGAGCCGGAGCAGACAATTGACTATATTTATCTGTTCCCGCAGCAGGCGTCTTATACGTTAAAAAAACTGGAAAAATGGGAGGATAAGGAAGGCGAAGTATGGCTTTCTGACCATTATCCGGTGTGTGTTGTGTTAGAACTCGAATAAGAGACAGGAGAGGACAGACAGATGAAAATTTTAGCAATCGGAAACAGCTTTTCAGAGGATTCAGTTTACTATCTGCATCAGATTGCGGCAGCGGACGGTGTAGATGTGAAAGTGGTGAATTTATTTATCGGCGGATGCAGCTTAGAGCACCACTGGAAGAACATCCGGACAGAGGCGAAAGAGTACCAGTATCAGTTAAATGGCGTGCCGCAGGATCGCTACGTGTCCGTGCAGGAGGCATTAGACGAGGAAGACTGGGACTATATCACAACCCAGCAGTCGAGTCATGACAGCGGATGGGAGGACACCTATGAACCATTTTTGCATCAGATCATTGCATATCTGAGGGAGAAAAAGCCACAGGCAAAAATTTTACTTAACGAAACCTGGGCATATGAGATTGACAGCGATCACGATTGTTTCCCAAGATACAACTGTAATCAACAGGAGATGTATCAGAGACTTAGCGCTGCCTATCGGAAAGCTGCAAGGGAGAATGGCGTCCGCATGATCCCATGTGGGGATGTGATCCAGAAACTTCGCACCCTTTTGGCATTTGACTATGCGCACGGCGGTTTGTCGCTGTGCAGGGACGGCTTTCATATGAACTGCCTGTATGGCAGATATGCACTTGCGGCAACATGGTATATGATGTTGTGTGGTGGAAAAATCAAGGATAACTCTTATATTCCACGGACAGATCTGCTTCCGGGGGAAGTGGCGGATGCAGAGAAGATCACAGCGATCAAAGAGGTTGTGACGGAGATTGTGGAAGCATAGGACAGAGGCACAGAAGAGGCTTTTCACAGGACAGCTTTAAATGGTGTAATGTCAAAAATGCAGATAAGAGAATGGAAGAATAAATGAAAACAGGCATAAAAAAGGGCGGGAGATTATTAGAAATTTGATAATCTCCCCCCCTTTTTCTGACAGTAATTCATGACAATAGAATGCTCGCGAAGTGTGCATTCTATTGTATTACAGCTTTCCTTCCGGAAGCTTACTGATAATCTCTCTGTAAATCTTAATAAAGAAGAACAGCGTTACCAGCAGGGAGATCACTTCCGCAATCGGGAAGGACCACCATACTGCGTGAAGACCGTCGAGCTTTGCAAGGATGTAAGCGGCCGGAATCAGTACAACAAGCTGTCTCATAATGGAGACAATCATACTGAACACTGCTTTTCCGAGCGCCTGGAATACGGTACCGATCACGATACAGAACCATGCGATCAGGTAATGAATACCGATAATACGGAGTGCCGGAACACCAATTGTGAGCATATCTTCAGATGCATTGAACATATCGAGCAGTACCTGTGGAATAGCCTCGAAGGAGAGGAATCCGATGAAGGTCAGGCAGAAAGCAACGATCAGACTGAGTTTGATCGTTTTGATCATACGTTTTCTCTGTTTGGCTCCGTAGTTGTAAGCGATGATCGGTGTGATACCATTGTTCAGACCGAAAACCGGCATGAAGAAGAAGCTCTGTAACTTAAAATATACGCCAAATACTGCAGTTGCAGTGGAGGAGAACTCAATTAAAATACGGTTCATGCAGTAAGTCATAACAGAACCGATGGACTGCATAATAATAGAAGGAATACCGATTGCATAGATATGTCCGATCAATGTCCAGTCAGGTCGGAATCCTTTGATGTTTAAGGAGACTTCGTGATTGAACTTGTGGTTGCATACGCAGGCGATAATACCGGCAACACATTGTCCGATGACAGTGGCAAGTGCTGCACCGGTTACTCCCATTTTCGGGGCACCGAGGAGACCGAAAATCAGGATCGGATCCAGAATAATATTGGTGATTGCACCGCAGAGCTGGGACGTCATGCTGAAAATCGTTCTTCCAGTGGAAGTCAGCAGCCTCTCAAAGAAAATCTGTCCAAACAGACCGAAAGATAAGATCATAACAGTGCTTAAGTAGTCGATTCCAAGCTCCATGATTTCAACGTCAGCGCTACCAATCTGGCTGGCATAGAAAGGTTTAACAACCGTGAAACCGAGAATCAGGAACACGATATAGCTGAGTACATAAAGAAAGATACCGTTGTCTGCAATCTTATTGGCTTTCTTAAAATCGTGCTCTCCTAATGATTTGGAGAGAAGTGCGTTCATACCGACTCCGGTACCAGTCGCAACTGCGATCAGAAGAGTCTGGAGTGGGAATGCTAAAGATACAGCGGTCAGTGCATTTTCTGACAATTTGGCAACGAAGATACTGTCAACGATGTTGTAGAGTGCCTGTACCAGCATGGATACCATCATTGGCAGAGACATATTAAAAAGTAATTTCCCGACAGGCATTGTGCCCATCTTATTTTCGGCTGCCGGGGCAGCGGATGGATTCTGGCTCATAATTCCTCCCATTGTTATTTATAGATTATTATCATATAGACACAAGTATTTATTTTAACATGAACAGAACCTGGATTCAATATTGTGAAAAAGAATAATTTATATTTTTGAAAAATTCGTGAATCCGCTGAAAGAAGAGGAAAAACAGACAGGCAGTATATGACAGATATACTAGAAAATAAAGATTCATCCTAAATAACAGAATGAAAAAAAGTGACAATTCCTGGTCAGTGAGTGACGGCTCAGTGGTCGGATATTGTCTACAGGAAAAAATAACAGTTGAAATTAAAATATTTGCGGATACGTTCCGATAGAACCTTATTTGGGTTCGCAGAGGTAAAAGAATTGCAAGGAGCATATTCTACGGTAGGAAACGGAGTTATTTTGTGGTAGAATGGGAAACAGAAAAAAGAAAAGCAGGAGCAGCGGAATGGAGAGAAAAATAATAGTCTGCCTAAAAAAAGGTGGACAAAGAGACATGGCAGAGGCATTTGCGGAGCGGATTGGCGCAGTGCTAACAGAGCAGCCGGGAGAGGAACTGACCGTTCTTTTTGATGCGTCGGGGGTATCTCTGATGGGCTATGGGCTGACCTATCAGGGGAATTTTGAAACGATGCTTCACCGCGTAACCTGTGGCAGACTGCAGCATGAGATGTTAGTGCGTGCAGCAAAAAAAAACGGGGATAGCTTAAAAGGAATTGATGCGACGGCAGGGATGGGAGAAGATGCTTTCCTGCTTGCAGCGTATGGATATGAGATGACACTCTATGAGCAGAATCCGGTAGTGGCGGAGCTACTTAAGGACGCGTTGCGTCGTGCGAGAAATCATCCACTGCTTAAGGAGATCGCGGAGAGAATGACACTGATCGAGGAAGACAGTGTGGATGGATTGAAGAACAGCAGAGGGGAGAACGATCTGATTTATCTGGATCCGATGTTTCCGGGCAGACAGAAATCTGGTCTGATCAACAAGAAATTACAACTGATCCAGAAGTTAGAGCCACCGTGTTCAAAAGAGGAGGAGCTTTTCGATGCAGCGATTCAGGCAGGACCGTCTAAGATCGTGGTGAAAAGACCGTTAAAAAGTCCTTTTCTTGCAGGGAGAAAGCCCACTTATGAACTGAAGGGAAAAGCAATCCGTTATGACTGTTATACAATAGGCGGAAAATAGGATGACAAAGTCTGCTTTAAATTGGAAGCAGTTTTGAAAAAATAATGATAGCGTAAGAAAAGAATGCTATAATGTAAAACAGTAATTTATAATATAACAGGGAAAATAAAAATGAAACCTACAGGAAATAACATTTTAAAACTTTATCAGAAAATAAAACAACAACGTCCTATTATTCATTGTATTACGAACGCAGTAACTGTGAATGACTGTGCGAATATCTTGCTTGCTGCAGGTGCGTCCCCGACGATGGCGCATCATCCGCTGGAGGTGGAAGAAATTACAGTGGGCACACAGGCATTGATTTGCAATTTTGGTGCTATCGCGGATTATGAGGCCATGGAGAAGGCAGGAAAGGTGGCAGATTCGCTTGGTCATGCCATTGTGATTGATCCGGTCGGAGTATCTGGCTCCAGCTACCGGAGAGAGAGATGCCAGGCACTGATCGAAGAAATCCATCCGACTTGTATCCGCGGGAACTATTCAGAAATCCGGGCATTGATGGAACACTGTTCCACCGTTACCGGTGTGGATTCCGGAGATAAAAGCCTAAATATAGAAGGAATGAAGCAGTACGCAAAGGAGTGCCATGTGATCCTGATTGCATCCGGTGAGAAGGATATTATTACAGATGGAACGGAAACTTATTTCTGTGAAAACGGAGATGCGAAAATGGCGCAGATCACAGGAAGCGGATGCATGTCCTCCGTGATGTTGGGGGCTTTCCTGGGAGTGGAACAATCTGTGCAGAGTGCGGCAGCCTGCTGTGCCTTTGTCGGGATTGCAGGAGAGATCGCAGCAGAGAAAACAGATGCCTGTGGGGGCGGAACTATGACATTCCGGAATCAGTTTATTGATGAGATTTCGTTGATGACACCAGAAAAAATGGACAGATGTAAGATACGCCTGTGATTCCCTGAAAAGTTGTCTGGACTTTTCTGGTGCTCAGGATATCTCACAAAAAAATATATATATAAATGATTAAATTAAATAAAAAGTTTGTGAAAATCAAACTATTATGTAAATAGAAACAATATGTTATAGTAATCACACGACGTGCAGCCGAATAGCGATCGCAATGATTGTTGTTCGGTTGCATTTTTGTGTCGTGAAAAAAGAAAAAGGAGACAAAATTATGCCAAAAACAAAGTTACAAGAAGTTATTTTTACTATTTTAATGGTGTTCGTTATGGTTTATGCCATGATCTGTTACAACATTGCACTGAATATTGGAGGAATGCGTAATATCATATTTTTAAATGCATTTCATGAGCTGTTGATCATGGGACCAATTGCATTTATCCTGGATTTCTTTTTATATGGAAGTCTTTCGAAAAAACTTGCGTTCCGCATTGTGACACCAGGCGTGGATAAGCCAATTATGCTCATTTTAGCAATCTCATCCATCACCGTGTGCCTGATGTGTCCGACGATGAGTTTTTTTGCTACTTTATTATTTAAGAGTGCAGGAAAAGAATTTATTGCGGTCTGGT
>ERZ773107.1480-NODE-1480-length-20732-cov-18.002757_pt1 | contig 20732 bp, 12 predicted proteins | sample MGYA00580571_ERZ773107 | MGnify/ENA primary metagenome ERZ773107 (study PRJEB29015, sample SAMEA2737843) | human gut metagenome | biome: human gut; feature: human-associated habitat; material: faeces | place: China | collected 2012 ... | reverse complement strand
AAGTCCTGTACACCAGAGTTCGCAGCAGACTTTATCTATCGAATGGTGGTCAGTTCTATGCGTGCTTTTTGTGAAACTCGTGAGGAAGTGTAGGAGTATACAATGTACTCTTAGTGAAATGTAACAAAAGAGCTTTCCCTATTTTGGTACTTTCTTTCATTGACGGGAAAGTGTCAAAAGGATATAATTGAATTATCAAATGTAAGAGCTTACAAGGACGGTAAATGCTTTACGATTTTTTTTAAAATTAAAATGTAAGCGTTTACAATTCGCAAGGCATTTCAGTTCGAAAAGTTCTTCGTTGCGTTAGGAAGATGGCTGAAACAGGGGGATCAGGAAAGCACAGGTTATCAGTCAGAGATCCTAGTTACAACAAAATATAGAAAGTGAGGACAAGCAATGAAAAAGAGGTTATTAGCAGTATTACTGACAGCAGCTATGGTACTCGGAATGACAGCTTGCGGATCTAAATCCAATAGTGGAAGCTCAGACAAAAAAGAAGAAGCTCAGTCAACCGATGATATCAAAGAGTGCACAATCAAGTTCCAGTATTGGGCAGATAACACAGATTATTCTTCCCTGATGCAGGACATCATCAAGAAGTTCAACGAGGAGAATAAGTACGGAATCACTGTTGAAGGTGAAGAAGTTCCTTGCCGCTATTATGCAAGAAGAATTGACGCCTATCCGCGAACGTCGTAAAGAGTTTGAAAAGGATATTCCGGCTATTTACGATATGTTACGTAAGGGATGCGAAACAGCCCGTGCTACGGCAACCGCTACATTGGATGAAGTACGCAAGGCGATGAAGATTAACTATTTTGATGATGTGGAATTGATTGCCGAACAGGCAAAGCGTTTCGGGCAGGAATAAAATAAATTCAAAAGGAAAAAGGGGAAACTATATATAATAAGGTATAGTTTCCCTTTTTTGTTTCTTGAATGATAAGACAGGATTTGTAATTTATCCTCTGTATTTCAGTGTGTTAAGTGCTTAATTGAAAAATAAATGAAAAAATAGTGTGCATAAAATTTGCAGTTATCAGAAATAGCCGTATCTTTGCAACGCTTTTGAAACAAGAGGCTATCGGGCGTTTAGCTCAGCTGGTTCAGAGCATCTGCCTTACAAGCAGAGGGTCGGCGGTTCGAATCCGTCAACGCCCACCAATAGAATGAAGCCTTGCACACAATGATGCAAGGCTTTTTTTATATTAATAAGCTCCGTTTAGTATGTATGGTCATGAAAACATTGCTACTTGTCGATAACCAGGACATTACCCGTGAAGGTATGAAAGCTGTGGCCGGTCGGGTGGGAGGTTTTACCGTGATAAAGGAAGCGGGCAGTCAGAAAGAGCTTACCCGACTTTTGATTGATCATCCCAATGCCGTTGTCGTATTGGACTATACATTGTTTGATACTTCAGCTGAATACTTGCTTATTTTGCAAGAACGGTTTAAAGAAGCGCATTTCATTCTGTTCAGTGATAGTTTAAGTGAGGATTTTATTCGGCGTATGGTTTTTGGCGGAACTTCATTCAGTGTGGTGATGAAAGATGCGCCGATGATAGAGATAGAGGAAGGGCTGCGGAAGGCGGAGCAACGTTTGCAATACATTTGTACACGCATTGCCTGGCAATTGCAGCATAAAGAAGAAAAGAAAGAAAAACGGGGCTCATCGCTTACGGTTACCGAGTGTGAAATATTGAAACTGATGGCATTGGGTAAAACAACGAAAGAGATTGCGGCTGAGCGTTTCCTTAGTGTATATACGGTGATGACCCACCGCAAAAACATCTTTCGTAAATTAGAAGTCAATAACGTGTACGAAGCGACAAAATATGCACTTCGTGCGGGGATTGTGGATGCGGTGGAATATTACATTTAGGGTAAAGTGATTTCGCCACTTCCCACACAAATTTCCGCATCTTTGTCATACAGCACGCCGAACTGTCCGGGGGCAATGCCCTGCAAAGGTTCGTGGCTGTGGATTTGGAACAGACCATTTCCCCGGGTCAGTGTTCCTTTCATGAAAGTATCGGTATGTCGAATTTTGAAGGAAATGGCTACAGGTGAGTCTCCTTCCCATAAGTCCTCTGTGATGAAATGGAAATCGTGTAAGGCAAAGTCCGTACCGTATTGCTTTTCAGTATCATATCCGCGTGAAACATAAATAATGTTCTCATTTATATCTTTGCGGATGACAAACCACGGTCCTCCACTCAGCCCCAGTCCTTTGCGCTGTCCTATGGTATGAAACCAATATCCTTTGTGAGTGCCAATCCGCTTTCCTGTTTCCATTTCAATGATGGCTCCTTCTTTCTCACCCAAGAAACGGCGAAGGAAATCATTATAATTGATTTTTCCAAGAAAGCAGATACCTTGGCTGTCCTTGCGTTGAGCACTGGGTAATTTGGCGACACAGGCAATATCTCTGACTTCATTCTTCATCAGACCGCCTAAAGGAAACATCAGTTTTGAAACTTGCAGATAATCTATTTGTGCCAGAAAATCCGTTTGGTCCTTGACGGGATCTTGTGCGGTTCCCAGCCATATTTTTCCATCTTTTTCAAGGATACTGGCATAATGGCCGGTGGCTGTTTTGTCATACAGATGTCCCACCTCCTGCTCGAAGCATCCGAATTTGATGAGCTTGTTACACATCACATCCGGGTTGGGGGTAAGTCCATGCTTCACTTTATCGATGGCGTATGCCACCACATTGTCCCAGTACTGCCGGTGCAGGTCGATGATATTCAGGTTCAAACCATATTTGCGGGCAGTGGCGGTACATAGTTCGATATCCTCTTCTGCGGTGCAGGTCAGGTCTTCATCGCCATCCATTCCGATTTTTATATAGAAAAGGTCCGGTTTATATCCTTGTTTACAAAGGAGGTGTACGACAACTGCGCTGTCTACACCTCCTGAAATTAATGCAGCTATATTCATTTTGTTTTATTATAACGGATATTCTTCAAAAGCATAAAGTACAGTAGACAAGTAGCGTTCTCCCGTATCGGGTAAGAGGACTACAATTTGTTTCCCCTCATTTTCTGGCAATTTAGCCAGCTCCAAAGCGGCATAAGCTGCTGCTCCCGAAGATATTCCAACCAATAACCCTTCTGTCAGAGAAAGTTCGCGTCCTGTGCGGATGGCGTCATCATCTTTCACCCGGATTATTTTGTCTACCAATTTTCCATTGTAGGTATGGGGGACAAATCCTGCTCCAATACCTTGTATCTTGTGCAGCCCCGGATTTCCACCCGAAAGGACGGGGGAGTTATCCGGCTCTACAGCCACAATCTGTATATGGGGATTCTGTTTTTTTAATCCTTCCGCTACTCCGCTTAAAGTGCCGCCTGTGCCTACTCCGGCAACAAATATATCTACCTTTCCGTCCGTGTCATTCCATATTTCCTGCGCGGTGGTACGTACATGGGCGGCAGGATTTGCCGGATTCTCGAATTGTCCCAGAATGACAGCTCCCGGAGTCTGTTCACGCAGTTCTTCCGCTTTTTCTATGGCTCCTTTCATACCTTTTGCACCTTCGGTCAGTACTAATTGCGCTCCCATAGCTTTCAGCAGGTTCTGGCGTTCCTTGCTCATGGTTTCGGGCATTGTCAATATGGCTTTGTAACCTTTCACACTGGCAACCCATGCCAATCCTACGCCGGTGTTGCCGCTGGTTGGTTCAATGATAACGGCTCCGGGTTTCAAGATGCCTTTTGTTTCCGCATCCTCTATCATTGCCAGGGCAATGCGGTCTTTTACACTTCCGCCGGGATTGAAATATTCCAGTTTGGCAACTACTTGTGCTTTCGCGTCGTGTTTTCGGCTGAGGCGTGACAGCTCCAACAGAGGAGTTCCTCCGATGAGCTCAGTCAATTCTTTTTTAATTCTTGCCATAATCTTTTCATTTAGTGGATTCTAATGTTATAATGCAAAGATAGGGGGAGATGTTCATGATGACAATACCCTATTTATGGTATATTTTATCGTGTTGTCTCTTGAATAATTGTGTATCTTTGTCCGGAATTAACAAATCTAACCTATGATGAAAACAAGAAATCTTATTGGGATGATAGCCTTTTGCTTGTTTGCATTGGCAGCTTGTACCCCTTCAAAAGAGTCGGGAAAAACACTGACTGTTCTTTCATGGAATGTATGGCATGGCGGTCATTCAAAAACTTACCCCGAAAAGGGATGTAAGGGAACTATCGATATTCTGAAAAAAAGTGAGGCTGATGTGATCTTGATGGTTGAAACTTATGGAGCCGCTCCGATGGTAGCCGATTCATTGGGATATTCATACAATCTCATTTCTGATAATCTTTGTATTTATAGCCGCTATCCCATTATCCGGAAATATGCTTTTGCCGACAGCATAAGTACCTTTAATTTCGGCGGAGTGATGATAGATGTGAATGGGAAACCTGTCCGGGTGTTTGATACTTGGTTGCATTACCTCCCTGATATGCGTTTGGCACCAACAGATAAATCTGAGGAGGAAATATTGGCTTGGGAGATGGAGGGGACACGTGATGAGGAAATACATAGGATTTTGACTGTTATTCGGCCTTTACTGGCAGAAACAGACAGTATCCCAATTATAATGGGAGGTGATTTTAATGTGCACTCTCATCTGGATTGGACGGAAGCGACCCGTAACCTGTACCATCATGGGGGTGCTGTGGTGAATTGGCCCGTTTCCATTGCTATGGAAGAGGCAGGATTTAAAGATAGCTTCCGCGAGATGAATTCCGATCCGGTGGCCAGTCCGGGAGTAACGTGGCTGGCAGATGCGGATTCGTTGGAAACCGAATGTCGTATGGACCGCATTGATTTCATTTATTATCAGGGGAAAACCATTCAAGCGATAGCGTCTGAGTGCTATGACAATAGCTTGGGTAAAACTTTTACTTTCAAAGGAGAAGACTTTTTCTATCCTTCAGATCATGGTTTTGTCCTCTCGAAATTCGAACTTAAATAAGAATTGATTAAAATAAATATTCATGAAAAAGACTTTTTTATTATCATGCCTGATGCTGGCGGCAATGCCCGTTATGGCTGCTTACACAGGTCGTGTATATGTAGATAAAAACAAGAATGGCGTGTTTGACCCAGGTGAAAAAACATGGGCGGGCATCAAGGTTTCCGATGGCTTGAATGTGGTGGAAACGGCTGCCGACGGTAGTTTTACTTTACCCGGTCATGAACGTGAGCGTTTTATTTTCATTACTACTCCTTCGGGATATAAAACATTTAATCGTCATTATCATAAAATAGAAGAGAAACAGTCCGGTTATGATTTCGGCTTGATGCCTTATAGTGGACGGATTCGCAAGGATGGCTCTCACAAGTACATTCATATTGCTGATACTGAAATATTTAATACGGAAAACCATGAAGACTGGGTGAATAATGTGCGTGACTATGCCAGGAATGAACAGGCGGCTTTTATCATTCATACCGGGGATATCTGCTATGAAAAAGGCTTGAAGGCTCATATCAAACTGATGAATACGGAAAATATGGACTGTCCTGTCTTCTATTGCATCGGAAATCATGATTTGGTAAAGGGGAAGTATGGCGAAGAACTCTTTGAAAGCATTTACGGACCGGTATATTATTCTTTTGATGCAGGGAATGTGCACTATATTGTCACTCCGATGCCTGGAGGAGATCATGCTCCCGGTTATACCGCCGATGATGTCTGCCGTTGGTTGAAAAATGATTTGGCGCATATCCGCCCCGGAACTCCCGTTGTTGTTTTCAATCATGATTTACTGACCTACGAGGATGCTTTTATTTTTAAAAGCAAGAATGCGGGAAGCATTAATTTGAATGAACATAACCTGAAAGCGTGGGTATATGGTCATTGGCATATTAACTATATGAAAAAACAGGGAGATGTTTACAGTGTTTGTACTTCCTCATTGGATAAAGGAGGAATAGATCATTCCACTACCGCTTTTCGTGTGATGCACGTAGATAGTAAGGGAGATTTCACTTCCGAGCTCCGTTATACCTATTTGGACAAGAATATCTGTATCGCTTCGCCTGCCGGAGTGATGGCTTCGGGTGTTCTTCCGGTAGCTGTCAATGTGTATTCTTCCGTGTCACCGGTGAAAGAAGTGCTCTATACTTGTTTGGCCGACGGAAAACCTGTGCTGAAAAACAAGAGATTGCTGCAAAGCACTGACTGGTCATGGAACGGGCAGCTTCCTTTGTCTGATAAACACGTGGGCAAAGAACTTACTTTGCAGGTAACAGCTCGTTTTAATAACGGAGAGATAGCTAAAGCAGAAAGCAATTTTGTCTGTCGGACTGAAAAGGTGGCTCCTTTGTTTTCTGCTGATTGGGATAATCTGTTAGGCAATGCGAAACATTCCGCCCCCGCTTCCGGTCCATTGAATCTGCCTTTGCAACTGGCATGGACCCACAATGTCGGAGCTAATCTTTACATGACTTCCCCACTGATACACAAGGGAAAAATAATTGTAGCCTCTGTGGATGAAGATTTAAAAGGTGCGGGGCATGTATATGCTTTGAACGGGAAGGATGGTTCAACTCTTTGGAGTTACCCTGTTCGTAATTCCATTAAAAATTCCATTGCCATTGATGGTGATATCGTGTTTGCCCAAGATGCTCAAGGTTTTTTGTATGCCATTGATACCGAAACCGGCAAGTTATGTTGGGAAAAGCAATTGCCTGTAAATGGTTTACCAGCCCTCATCGACGGACTGGTGGCCGATGAAGGAATGGTTTATGCAGGAACAGGAAAGGGACTTTGTGCTTTTGAAGCCCGGACGGGCAAACAACTCTGGAGAAATGAAGGTTGGGGACAAGGAGAAGGGACTACGAGCACGCTGACTTTGGGGAATGGTTTGCTGATTGGTTCCGCACAGTGGAATGCACTTTATGGCAATGATGCCCAAACAGGTGAGAAACTTTGGGCGGCCAGTGACAACGGGTTGCGTAATCGGGGGGCATCTCCTGCCATGCATGGTGCTTTGTTGTATCTTATTTCGGATAAATCTTTCTTTATATTAGAGGCGGCTACCGGAAAAGTGATAGTTCGTAAGCCTTTGCCTTATAATGTGGATGTAACTTCTACTCCGTTGCTCACCGACAAAGAGATTATCTTTGGCTCTGCACAGAAAGGGCTGATAGCCTTGGACAGTGAAACATTGGAAGAAAAATGGACTTGTCCGGTGGGGGATGCTTTGGTTTATACCTGTCCCTATAGTCGTCAATCTTCCGCTACCATTGAAACCAGTGCGGTATGGGCGGGAGATATCGTTTATGTAGCTGCTTCGGACGGTACAGTGTATGGAATTAATAAAGAGAATGGAAAAGTGGTATGGAAACACGCTACTGGGGCTCCTGTTTTCGGGTCGGTAGCCTTATCGGGCAATGCGTTGGTGGTTTCGGACTTTGGTGGAAATGTTTATTTGTTCTGTAAGTAGAGTTACATTGATTACGATATAATATGGATGGTTATTGTGAAATATCTTCCTTTTGGGGCAGCCGTCCGATTAGTTAAGCAGGAACTATCTAGTTAAATAACCATAAAGTCTGCCCGGAAATACTTCCGGGCAGAATCATTACTGTACCTTTGTTCCCATAAAATATATACAGGCCGTGAGGCCTAATTTAATTATTTCACATGACATTTAAAGAATTAGATCTTATAGAGCCTATTTTGAAGGCTTTACAACAAACCGGCTATACAACGCCGACCCCCATTCAGGAACAAGCAATTCCTGTATTATTAAAAGGTAAAGATTTGCTGGGATGCGCCCAGACAGGAACAGGAAAAACAGCAGCGTTTGCTATCCCCCTCATACAACGGCTTTATCAATCAGACCATAAAAAAGGTATCAAAGCATTGATACTCACCCCGACGCGTGAGCTTGCTATACAGATAGGCGAGAACTTTGATCAATATGCTAAATATGCCGGAGTGAAACATGCCGTTATTTTCGGCGGAGTGCCCCAAAAGGCGCAAGTTGATGCTTTGAAACGAGGCGTGCAGGTATTGATTGCCACTCCCGGACGTTTGCTTGATTTGCAGTCGCAAGGTTGTATTTCATTGAAGGGATTGGAATATTTTGTATTGGATGAGGCAGACCGTATGCTCGATATGGGCTTCATACACGATATCAAAAAAGTATTGAAACTGATTCCTGCCCGGCGACAGACTTTGTTTTTCTCGGCTACCATGCCTTCTGAAATAGAGAAGCTGGCAGATTCCATGCTGACTAATCCGAAGAAGGTAGAGGTGACTCCTGTTTCGTCTACTGTTGATACTATTCAGCAAAGTGTTTATTTCGTAGAGAAGAAAGAGAAGAAGGACTTGCTGCTGCATTTGTTGAAGAATCCGGAGATAGAATCTGTATTGATTTTCACCCGTACCAAGCATGGGGCGGATAAATTGGCGAAGATATTGAATAAGAGTGAGATCGGGGCGGAAGCTATTCATGGAAACAAATCGCAGAACGCACGCCAAAGGGCGTTGACGAACTTCAAGGATCACACCACAAGAGTGTTGATAGCCACAGATATTGCAGCCAGAGGTATTGATGTGAACCAGCTTTCTCACGTTATCAACTATGAGTTGCCCAATATATCGGAAACTTATGTGCACCGCATCGGCCGTACCGGGCGTGCTGGACATGACGGAATAGCCATCTCTTTTTGTGAATCGGAAGAATTACCTTATTTAAAAGATATCCAAAAACTGATAGGACTACAGATTCCGGTTGTGAAAGACCATCCTTGGGTGACTGTGGAAGGAGTGAAAGCGCAGGCCGGTAAGACGGAAGAACTGAAGGAAAAAGCAAAAGCCAATAAGGCATACCGGGGCAGTAAGGGCAATGGTGATTATTGGCGTAGGAAGAAACAGGCTCAAAGCAGGCAAGGGCAAGGCAGGCAGAGTTCGGATAGAAAGGCTTCCGGCAGGCAAGGATAAAGAATGACTTGTCTGGGCTGTATTACAAAATAGCATGGATTTAAATGGATGTTTTTATACATTTCCATGAGTCCATGTTTTTTTTCGTTTTTATATGCTCCGGTTTAAATTGCGATTTTTATTGTGTGGTTTTAATTATGTTCTTCTTATTTTTTTGTTATTTCTTGCTCTTAAGAATAAACTTAATTTCAGTGATTTACGGGTTTATAGCAGCGAAGACTTCCATTTAGGTAAAAATAAAAGCTTTATATGTCCATAAAAATGAAGTATCTACCCTTTTTCTATAATCATTGGATTTATAAAATGTAATATCTTGATAATTAGAGATTATTGAGATATATGCAAAGTTCCTTCAGAACTTCGTCATTCACTATTACTTATTGAAAATAAGTGCTTGAGGTCTAGTATAAAGACTATTACTACCAATTTAGAGTGTATTTTTGAAAATCATATATATAAAATATTTTCCATATACCCAGCATCTTATAACAGGTAATTTTATATATTTCATTAAGATTATAATAAAAATAAGTATTTCAATTGTCGTCTACAACATTTTTTATATATTTGCAGCGTTAATCTAAATTTTATCGAAAAGCATAAGTTCTGAAGGTACTTGGTACTTTAAGAGTTTTTGCTTTTCTAAAACTTTTAAAAATCACTATATGATTAAGTATCTAAAGTCCGTGGGTGTTTTACTGTTCTTGTCAACAGTCTGTAATGGAACGGTTTACGCCAATCAAGAAGGAAGAAAAACAGACGTGAGAGTGACTCAGCAAAATGGTACTTGTACCGGAGTTGTAAAAGATGCTACAGGCGAAACGATTATCGGTGCATCTGTGGTAGTAAAAGGTTCCACGAATGGAACCATTACAGGGATTGATGGAGACTTCTCCCTGTCTAATGTGCCCAAAGGAAGCACGATTGTCATTTCATTCGTAGGGTATCAGACGCAGGAAATAAAGTGGACGGGAGTGCCATTGAATATTATTTTGAGTGATGATACAAAAGTCTTGGATGAAGTGGTGGTAGTGGGATATGGAACGCAGAAAAAAGTGAATGTGACGGGTGCGGTAAGTATGGTCGGTTCGGATGTGATAGAGTCACGCCCTGTTGCCAACGTAAGTCAGGCATTACAAGGGGCGGTTCCCGGTTTGAATCTTTCTACCAGTTCAAGTGGGGGTGACCTTAATACCAGCATGAATATCAATATTCGTGGTACAGGTTCTATCGGCGACGGTTCTGTAGATAGTCCTTTGATTTTAATTGATGGTATAGAGGGAGATTTGAATTCTTTGAATCCTAATGATGTAGAAAGTGTGTCTGTTCTGAAAGATGCCGCTTCGGCTTCTATCTATGGTTCGCGTGCTGCATTTGGTGTAATCTTGGTTACGACTAAGAGTGGGAAGGCCGGTAAGGTGAAGGTTAATTACTCCGGCGATATTCGTTTCAGTACCGCGACACAGGTGCCCAAGATGGCTAATTCATTGCAATTTGCCACTTATTTCAATACTGCGAATATTAACGCTGGCGGTTCAAATATATTCAGCGATGAAACGATGGCGAATATCAAGAAGTATATGAATGGCGAATTCACAGACCCTAGCCAGCCGGAATATTGGGGAACAACAGCCAATGTGGAGAATGGGAAGTGGAACAACTATGGCTCGGCTTTTGCCAATACGGATTGGTTTGAGGAATTCTATAAAAAGAATGTGCCTTCTACACAGCATAATCTGAGTCTGAGTGGGGGAACTGAGAAGTTTAATTGGTCGGTCAGTGGAAGTTTCTTGCTACAGAATGGTCTGATTTCTCATGGGCACGACGAACTGGACCGTTATACGTTGAATAGTAAAATCGGAGCCGAACTGGCTTCATGGGCACGCCTGGATTACTCAACAAAATGGACACGCAAGGATTATGAGAAGCCTCAATATCTGACAGGGTTGTTCTTCCATAACATTGCACGCCGCTGGCCTTCTTGTCCGGTAGTCGATCCGAATGGAAACTGGATGGCAGAAATGGAGATTTATGAATTGGAAGACGGGGGGATATATAAGGAGAACAACGATGAGTTCACCCAACAGTTAAAGTTTACCTTCACGCCGTTGAAAGGATGGAACATCTATGCTGAAGGTGCTCTGCGTCTTACCAATAATAAGACTACTCAAAACAAAATTCCTATTTATAATTATAATGTAGCCAATGAGCCGATGTTACGTGATTCTGGATACGGAACAGTGACTTATGTGTATGATAACCGCTACAAGCAAAACTATTATGCTGTAAATGTTTATACCGATTATTCTCACAGCTTTGGAAAACATAATGGAAAAGTTTTGTTGGGCTTGAACTATGAACGTTATAATCAAGACAATATGTGGGCAAGCGGTACAGACTTAACAACTGAAGATAAACCTTTCTTGAGCCAGACACAAAGTAACAAGAAGAATGGTGACGGTTATTGGAATCGGGCTACAGCAGGTTATTTCGGACGTTTCAATTATGATTATGACGGTAAGTATCTGGCGGAGTTTAATATTCGTTATGACGGTTCTTCACGTTTTCTAGCCGATAAGCGGTGGGCATGGTTCCCGTCGGTATCTTTGGGATGGAATATTGCCCGTGAGGAGTTCTTTGAGAAATTGAGTGAAACAGTTAATACGCTGAAACTTCGTGGTTCTTGGGGACAATTAGGTAACACTAGTTCCAATTATAACAGTTTCTGGGATTGGTATCCGTTCTATCAGCAGCAGGCCATCAGTTCTGCATCCAGCAACTGGCTGATTAATGGCGAAAAACAAAATACATCTTCCCTTCCCAGCATCGTTAATGCTACCATGACTTGGGAAACGGTGGAAACATGGGATTTCGGTTTTGATTTCGGCGCTTTTAATAATCGCCTGACCGGTACTTTTGATTGGTATAGTCGTACTACAAAAGACATGATTGGTCCGGCACCTATCTTGGGTTCTGTATTGGGTACTAATGCTCCCAAAACCAACAACTGTGATATGCGTACTTCGGGGTGGGAATTGGAAATCGGATGGCGTGATCAGATTAATGATTTCAAATATGGTGTTCGGTTCAATCTCTCGGATAATCGATCTAAAATTCTGACCTATCCATACGATGGGGAGTTTAGCAATCAAAGTATCGGAGGGTATTATAATGGCAAGTATTTAAATGAAATTTGGGGGTATGAAAGTGTCGGTCTGGCTTCTTCAAAAGTAGAAATGGACAATTGGCTGACAACCAATAAGCCCAACTGGGGAAGCAACTGGGGTGCAGGTGATGTGATGTATAAGGATTTGAATGGAGATGGCATTGTCAGTTCCGGTGCAAATACTTTGGACGATCACGGTGATTTGAAACGTATTGGTAATGCGACTCCTCGTTATCGTATCGGTTTGAACTTAGATGCGGCATACAAGGGATTTGATTTTTCTATTTTCTTTCAAGGAGTGTTGAAACGCGATTGGTTCTTCGGTGCCGGTGATGCATACTTTTGGGGAGCGCAAGGAAATATGTGGCAAAGCGCCTGCTTTGAAGATCATTTGGACTATTGGACGGAAAACAATACTGGTGCATATTATCCGAAACCTTATTTTGGCGGTATTCAGAAAAATCAGCAGACACAGACGCGTTATTTGCAAAGTGCCGCCTATCTCCGTTGCAAGAATATCCAGTTGGGGTATACTTTGCCGAAATCTCTGTTGTCACCGGCCGGAATCAGTAATTGCCGCATTTATCTGTCATGCGATAATTTATTCACTATCACTAGTCTGTCCGATATATTTGATCCCGAAGCTTTCGGAGGATATGGTGACGAAGGATGGGGCAGTGGTAAAACTTATCCGTTGCAACGTACTGTTTCTGTGGGTGTAAATCTTAGCTTTTAACTAATAAAAAGAAGAATATTATGAAAATAAATACAAAACACATCGGATTATGTCTTTTGTTGGGTGCTGCTATGAGTACCACCTCGTGTAACGATCTGCTCGACCTTGATCCTGTAAGCCAAATCACACCGGAGTCATTCTATACATCAGCCGATCAGCTGGCTACTTACTTGAATAATTATTATAGTTCCTATTTGGTTGCTCCCTATAGCGGAGAGATGTATCATACGCAGAGTTATAGTGATGGTATGGCACGTTCTGACGGTAATACCGATATCATGTTGGCTGGGTTGAACGGTAATACGACTCTTTTTGCCGATGACCATTGGGAAGTTTCTTCGGGAAAAGCCCTTCAGGGATACTATGGAGGAGTACGCGTTTACAATTATTTTTTAGATAAGGCAGTTACCGGTTATGAGAATGGAACGATTACCGGCGATGCGGAACTGATTAAGAACTATATCGGAGAGGGTTACTTCTTCCGTGCATTGTGTTATTTCCGAATGTTGGCCTATTATGGTGATTTACCCATAGTTACCAAGGTCTTGGAAGATAATGATGAGGTCATTGTAGAAAACAGTAAGCGTACTCCGCGTAATGAAGTGGCACGTTTCATATTGGAAGATTTGGACAAAGCTATTTCATATTTAGCAAGTCGAGGCAAGTTCAATGGTCAGCGTGTCAATAGAGAGGCGGCTTTGCTGTTTAAATCTAGAGTAGCCTTGTTTGAAGCCACTTTTGAAAAGTATCATAAAGGAAGCGGACGTGTACCGGGAGATAATAATTGGCCGGGAGCCAATATGCCTTATAACAGTGGAAAGAATTTCAGTATTGATAGTGAAGTGGATTTTTTCTTGACAGAAGCTATGAATGCTGCAAAACAGGTAGCCGATAATGCGCAACTGACTACCAATAATCATGTAATAGAACCTCAACCGGGTGTCATCACAGGTTGGAATGACTATTTTGAAATGTATAGTCAGCCTTCACTGGCTAATGTCCCCGAAGTCTTATTGTGGAAACAGTACAGCTTTAGCCTGAGTATCAGTCACGATGCAGCCTATCGTGTGAAGACTGGTTGTGCCGATGGATATACCCGTACCTTTGCAGAGTCTTTTCTGATGAAGAATGGATTACCCATTTATGCCAGCAATGACTATCAGGGTGATGTCAGCATTGATAATGTGAAAGCCGGTCGCGACGAACGTCTTCAGCTTTTTGTTTGGAGTGAGAGTACGCTGCTTGATTCTGATCCTAGTGCGCCTCAGTACAGTCAGCCATTCAAGAAACCCGGTATCGATAATTCAAATCAAGAAATACGTTGTATCACAGGGTATCAGCCACGTAAGTATTATACGTATGATTATACCCAGACTCCGAATGATGAGTTGCGCTGTACTAACGCATGCCCTGTTTTCCGTACAGCTGAGGCATTATTGAACTATATGGAAGCTTGTTATGAAAAGAATGGAACACTGGATGCTGATGCCAGAAAGTATTGGATGCAATTGCGTGAACGTGCCGGGGTGAGCACTGATATTGACGCTACAATTGCTGCTACCGATCTTTCCAAAGAAAAGGATTTCGGGGTGTATTCAGGGACTTCCATGGTGGATGTGACCTTGTATAATATTCGTCGCGAACGTATGAACGAGCTTTTCAGTGAAGGACAACGTTTTGCCGATTTGATTCGTTGGCGCTCCTTTGACCGTATGATAACTGCAAAGTGGATTCCTGAAGGAGTGAATTTTTGGGATAATCTTTATCTGTTGTATGATGCTGATATCAAGGCGGACGGGACATCGGATGCAGTTGTCTCTGGTAAAGAGCAAGGCAAGTATCTACGTCCTTACAGCCGTAATTTGGAGAGTTCCAACGAACTGCGTGATGGTTATAACTGGCATGAGGCATATTATTTGTATCCGATAGGAATCAGTGATATACGTACAGCTTCTGCTGACCGCGATATAAACAATAGCAATATATATCAGAATATAAATTGGCCCACTACGGCAGGCGGACATGCTGAAAAATAATTTTTTTCATAAGGTTGGGTCAATAAATATTCAGAAGTAAAAGTATTCGTTTTTTGGGATAATATTTTTAACATAGCAAAAGGGCAGGGAGTTCGTGAGGATTCTCTGTCTTTTGTCATATATGGTCTTTAGATTTTTCGGGCTGTTTTTGGTTGAAATACCTGGCAGTGATGGAGGTTTCGGGTTTGTAATCCGTTGATGTCAGCCAATGCCCTGACTTGGAAATGCTTTATATCAACTTCCAGCATCAATTTACCCAATTTGATGCAATTCATGGGTGGATCGTATTTTCATAGGCGTAAGAATTGGTGTGCTGCAAAGATCGGAAAATCTCCGGGTTGATAAAGGAAAGAGTGAAAAATATGAAAAAAAGAAGCCCGGTCCATTTTGTGGTAAGCGGACCGGGCTTTACAATCAATTTGTCAATCGTTTATAACCAATGGGGCTGCTACCTCCATTGGAACTTTAGAACTGTGCGACAGGGCGCGTGGCGTAATTGCTGGCTTTGCTGTTGGCAACTATCGCACCACTAACGAAATTCAGATACCAGGCGGATTCTGCCGAGTGTTCGGAAGAAGACCAGTACCCCTTGCGTGTGAAATCATTGAAACAATCTTGTTTGTCTTTGCAAATGACTCCGGTTTTTTGAAGTTCCCACAACAAAGTCAACTCGCCTGCCGACGGTAAATACCATTCACCTGCCGATTTGCCGCTGGTACTGTATTGGTAGCAGTAACCTCCTGCCGGGTAACTGGAAGAACTTTTACCAAGATAGGCGGTGTGAGCCTTTCCGTTGAAGTCGCTGATGGCTCCTTCTGACACCCAGGTGGCAGGTTGTCCGGTTTCAACATGGATGGTTGCTCCCTTGATGCGTTCCTCGTCCTTATCGGAGAAGAAAGAATCGGCGGTTCCGTCATAATAAGGGAGAACACCGCTTGTCAATGTACCGTCAGCGGTGGTATAGTTTTCGATGCCTTCTATATCTTCTGCTTTGCTGATCCATTTGGTACTGGACTGGTTGTCGCTTAATGCCACGATGCGTCCGAATGGAGAAGTGGACAGGGTGGGCGAGAGATTGCCGTCCGCATCATCCAGAGCATAGACAATACCGATGCAGGTTTTATTCTCATTCTTCTCGCTGGAGAAGGTAGCGTCGCTATAGTAATAATCGCCTACCTTGGCAGAAGGTAAAAGAGTGCAAGTGAGTGTCGGCGCTTCGTATACTTTGCCTTTCTCCAATTTGATGGTTGTCGAAGTAGCTGTCTCATACACTTCACCGGTGGTGGTAACAAGGGTGAAATGCAATTGTGCTTCGGAAGGGAAGAAGGAGATGTAAGTGGTTCCGGAAATACCGGTTTTGTTTTTAATAGTGATATTTCCTGTTTGGGTACTGCTAAACTCTCCGTCTTTTAGTTTCATAACGGCACTCGAGTAGAGGTTTCCGGCAGTGGCGGTTACGGTAATTCTTGTGATGTTGTTCAAAGGACTGTCACCGTTGGCGGTGAACTGGAATTTACCGATGGTGACCAAGCTAGTCATTTCGCAGGCGGAAGAGCCTGTAGTTTCGTTCATGCTGGCTTTACACAGTGCCCACGAGTAATCATAATTTGTTATACCTGCCAGTGTTCCGTCTTGTCCGCTCAGGTTGAGGGTTTGAGTCAGAGTGTCGCTGCTGGTCGCGGTGATGGCTGCCGCTGGGTAGAATACGGCAATTTCATTCTCGTTCTTTACTAGTGTCGAAAGATCGCCCGTAAAGGTATCAGAAGAGTCAGTTTCTCTTGTGAGAATCGTTTTGGGAACACCGCTGGAACCGGTTTTCATTACGGCCAGTTGGCTGTTGGCGTTCCAGTTGCCTTGCAGGATGCCTGTATCCTCTGCATCTGAAGAACGGGGGGACAGTGATGCTGTGAGAGAAAAAGGAACGGTGGAGGTTGTTGTAACTTGATCATCGTCATCGCTACACCCCAACATGCATAGAGCGATGCCCAAACAGAGAATAGTTGTTGTCTTTTTCATCATCGTTTTCGTTTTGCTGTTTTATGATTAAAACTTGAATGGTATTTATTATTTAATTTTAGATAGCAAAGGTAAATGTTCTCGGTCGATTTTTCTAATCTATTCGGCGAAAGCTGTTTTTTTTTCGATAAATTAGGGGAATAAGGGGAAATTTGAGGTGAAATGTAAAGAAGTGGATGGACGGGAAGCGAACACTTTCCGTCCATCCTGTCAGGATGGCGATGATTATTTCTTTTCACCGAAGTCGGCTTGTTGTTTTTCCACCTCTTTCAGCCTTTGTGCATTCCGTTCTTTCAGCAGACGTTCCTGTTCCAGTTCGGAAGCCGATTTGGCGGCTGATTGTCCAAAAGGTGAGTCGCTGCTCATGGGAATCAGCGCAGCTTCACTTTCGGTATAGATGAGAGGATGAGCTGCCGGCTTGCTTTCTAATTCCAACACTGCGCTGGCAGGCATTTGCGAGCCTTCGAACAATACGCTGGCAGTGATTTTGATTTTACCCGGCTTTAAGGTGGATTGTATCAGCACGGGGGCTGTCCCCCATTTTACCGGAGCCGGATTGGCCAGTATATTCGCTCCGCCTAAAATACGTCCTTCTCCTTCTACATGGAATTTCACATAATAGTTGTTCAGACGTTTGATATTCCCGTTTTTATCGGCTATGGCGGCTACTACGGTTACAAAGTCGGAGCCATCAGCTTTTAAGTCGGTGTTTTCATTGTCAACCCAAAGCAGCAGTTTCTCGGGACGCCGGGCCGGTCGTACTTCGTGCGTGGCAACTACTTTTCCGTCTATGATGCCTTCGGCCAGTAGGAACACCTCGTCCTGTTTCTTCTTTCTCATAGACATGTTCTTGTCTATCATGAAGTCGTATATATCTTTGAATGTTATAACGGGTGAGGGCATTCCTTCTTTCGTTGCCGGCTTGGTGTAAGTCCATGTCTTGCCACCTTTATTATAAGTAAGCCGCACCTCGTCACAATTGGAGTATACAGTAACGTCTTTGGGTGAGAAGGGAGTCATTTCATGGGCGATGTGCACCATCGGTCCTGTTTCGAAAAGACGGTCTTGCTTTTCGGGCGAGCGCTGGGCTTTGAACATATAATAAGCATATTTGGGTTGACGGAATACGTCCATCACACCACCATAGAAGGGATCGGGATGATAGCCGCGTTGGTGGTCGAACGAGTGCCACAAACAGCCGCCGACGTGTTGGCGCGGAGTACGGCAGAGTACATCGTAACAGGTGAAAGGATAACGGGGAGCGGCATAGTGCTGTGCCTGGATGAGCATAGCCTGTTCCCCCCAGTTGCGTGCCACACGGCTGGGGGAGTTGTGCGAATTCCAGTCGTCTACATTATCTCCCCACTCGCGGGTGAAATAGGTTATTTTAGGGTCGAGGCTTTTGATGGCCCAGTCCTTGTCCGCGTTGGCCGGATGAGTGAAGAGTACCGGATATACCTCATGTCCCCGTGCTTCGCTGTCGCAACCGGAGTAGCAATACGGATAAGGGTATTCTTGATTGACAATATCGAGGGTATTTTGGGCGAAGTCTGCCGGATACCAGGTTTCATTCAGAATAGGTTCCCATAACCATACACAAGGGTGATTGCGATCACGCCGTACCAGGTTGCGGATATCGCTATAGACACGTTGTGCAAATTCGGGGGCGTCATTCCAGAATTGCCATCCCGGAGTGTTGACGATGACGAACAAGCCCAGTTCGTCGCAGGCGTCCATAAAGGCGGGGTCTTGAGGGCAGTGAGCATTCCGGATGACTTTCATACCTGCGTCGCGTAGCTTTTTAGCGTCGCGCCAATGAATGCTGTTGGCAACGGCATTGCCTACTACGGCAAAATCCTGATGGCGGTTGGCGCCAATCAGTGGGCTTGGATAAGGTTTGCCGTTCAGCCAGAATCCGTCCTTGCCCTTGAATTCTACGCTGCGGATACCGATGCGGCGGCGGTAGCCGTCCACTACATTTCCTTCATTGTCGCGGATACGGACAATCAGGTTATATAACGTAGGCGTTTCAGGGCTCCAAAGCAGGGGAGACTTCAACATTATTTTATCTTTTGAAGTGACTGCCTTGCCCGGACGTACTTGAATGACATCGTTCAGAAATGCGGCTTGTGTGCCGTCGGGTTGCTGAAGTTCATATTCTACTACTCCTTTGAAGTTCTTTTTACTGTCATTACGTATATGGGCTTTCAGGATTATTTCTGCGGAAGTGTCGGAAACTTTGTCGTATGACACGAAAAGCCCGCCGCCTGCCATTTCGTTTTCGAAATTGGGATCGGTGATGAAAACCGGACGATGGGCTATTAGCCAGCAGTCACGATAGATGCCGCCAAAATAAGTATAATCCAGTACATCCTGTGCTTTGCCGGGAGGATAGCTGGGGTCATTGCTGTTGTCTGCCCATACGGCTATCACATTGTCTGTTTCCCAATTCAGTGCGTCGGTGACATCAACGACTACAGGCAGGTATCCGCCAAAGTGTTCGGTCAATAAATTGCCGTTTACGAAAACTTTGCTTTTCCCCATGATAGCTTCGAAATGCAGGAAAAGTTTTTTGCCTTTCAATTCATCTGCCGGAGTGAAATGTTTGCGGTACCATACCTCGCCTTGATAGTTGATACATCCACTGGCCTCAGTCGGTACATATTCAATGCCGTCGGGCAGGGAAACCATTTTCCAGTTCCGGTCATTAAAGTCGGTAGCTTCTGCACCTGTAGCGGCTCCTTTGTGGAATCGCCATGCCGGATTCATGGAATATACTTCACGTCCGGAGTTTGCCAGTTCATAGAAACCGGCAGTAGAAAACTCAGGCTGGTAGGCTGCTTGCATCTCATAGAGAGGAAATAGCAGCAGGGCGATGAGATAAGATAAAAAATGTTGTTTCATAAAGTAGTGTTGTATTATAAGGTTCATATTATTTTTTATATTAAAGTTTCATTCGTTGTTTCTTATGGAATGTTTTTCTGTCGGGCGGTCTGAGAGTTCATCCATGTTCTTGTCTTCCTTATCATTGGAATTTCATAATAATACCACCAGTCGCTGTTGTTGGTTTTGGCGGCAAGATGGTTGTGGTGGTTTTGGTCAGCAATGTAACCGTCAGGTTGTTCCATAAAACGGGTCTGTGAATAGGTCTCTTCCAATTGTTTTCTCATGGTCTGAAAGTCATTGCACACTTCATTTATTTGTTGCAATGCTGTCTGTTTGTCTTGTTCATGTATAGTGATATCATAGTTGTGCAAGGCTAGAATCAGACGGACAGGGAAGTTGAACAAGTGGTTTGTCTGTTCGTATACCTCTAATGTATAGCGGTTGCGTAAAGCATGTTGTTTAGCCTCTTTTATGCCTTGGCATATTTTTTCATATCGTTTTTGTTCCACCTTTGCTTGGGCTATTTTTTGTTGGTAGGTACGGCTCCATGCTCCCGGTGCGTCTGGATCCGGTAGGCTGATTAAAGTAAAATCAGTAGTTCCCCATGCCGGATTGCGCCTTCCCGAATTGACCAGGGCATCATCAAAGAAAAATGCTTCTTGTTCCAGTTCATCCAGAAAAGCCATATGGTTGTCATTTGGATGAAAGCCAAATTCTCGTTGGGCATGTGCGGCTTTGAAGGCTTCGACTGTCCGTGCTGTTGGGTTCCAGCCATATTCTCCCTGTGCGATGTATCCACGCCACACCGTTTCAGAGTGTGGGGAACCATCATCCCATGCTGTGGCCAAAATTCCTTCCAGTTGATTTTGAGCAACTAATTTGCTGAATCCTTTGATATAGCCGGCCAGTGAATTTTCACGC
>ERZ773107.1462-NODE-1462-length-20990-cov-5.814187_pt1 | contig 20990 bp, 25 predicted proteins | sample MGYA00580571_ERZ773107 | MGnify/ENA primary metagenome ERZ773107 (study PRJEB29015, sample SAMEA2737843) | human gut metagenome | biome: human gut; feature: human-associated habitat; material: faeces | place: China | collected 2012 ... | reverse complement strand
CGATCAGCAGGTTGGAACCGCCGCCCAGCATCCGGCTGATGACGAAGGTGGACACTGCCGGCACGAATACCATGGTGATGCCGGTGCTGATGCCGGGCACGCTCATGGGGATGAGCACCCGCAGCAGGGTCTTGGTGGTGTTGGCCCCCAAGTCCTGGGCTGCCTCCACAAGGCTCTGGTCGATCTTGGTCATGCTGGTGTACAGCGGCAGGATCATATAGGGCACATAGTTGTACACCATGCCCAGCACCACAGCGCCGGAGGTGTTCAGCATATTATAGGGTCCCAGGCCGAAGAAGCCCAGAATGGCATTCACCGGGCCGTTCACGCTGAGCAGGCCCATCCATGCGTAGGTGCGCAGCAGAAAGTTCATCCACATGGGCAGCATCACCAGCATGAGCATGATGTGCTGCTTGTTCACCCGCAGGCGGGACAGAAAATAGCCGATGGGGAACGCCAGCACCAGGCAGATGACCGTGGCGATGAGGGCCAGCAGCAGGCTGCGGGCAAACACCGAACCGTAACCGCTGATGGAAGCCAGATTTTCCATGGTGAACGCGCCGTTGCCGTCGGTAAAGGCGTAATACACCACAATGAGCAGCGGCACCACCGTGAACAGGGTCATCCATACAAAGTACGGATAGGCCAGCTTCTTGTCATAAATCTTCATGGCGCATCACCCCTCGCTCCGTGCCATGATGTGGATCTCGTTGGGGCCGATGCGCATGCCGATGGTCTCGCCGGGGGTGCAGGCGCGGGTGGAATGGATCAGCCACTCGCGGCCCTCGCACTCCACATGCATTTCAAAGTGCACGCCCTTGAAGATGACGTCGTTGACCACGCCCACCAGCTGGCCTTCCACCGGGGAGACCACCTCGATGTCCTCGGGGCGCACCACGACCTGTACGCTCTGCTCCCGGGCAAAGCCGCGGTCCACACAGGGGAAGTCCACGCCGGAGAAGGACACCAGGAAGTCCTTGTGCATCACACCGTCCACGATGTTGGAATCGCCGATGAAGTCCGCCACAAAGGCGTTCTTCGGCTCGTTATAGATGTCCTCCGGGGTGCCGATCTGCTGCACCTTGCCGCCGTTCATGACCACAACGGTATCGGACATGGTCAGGGCTTCTTCCTGATCGTGGGTAACATAAATAAAGGTAATGTTCATTTCGCGCTGCAGGCGCTTGAGCTCCAGCTGCATTTCCTTGCGCAGCTTGAGGTCCAGTGCGCCCAAAGGCTCGTCCAGCAGCAGGATCTCCGGTTCGTTGACCAGGCTGCGGGCGATGGCCACGCGCTGCTGCTGGCCGCCGGACATCTGGCCGATGCTACGGCGCTCGAAACCCTTCAGGCCCACGACTTCCAGCATATCCCGCACTTTGCGGCGGATGGTCTCTTCGTCCATCTTCTTGAGGCGGAGGCCGAAGGCCACATTCTCAAAGACGTTCAGGTGGGGGAACAGCGCGTATTTCTGGAACACGGTGTTCACCGGACGCTTGTAGGGCGGTACGCCTGTGATGTCCTCTCCTTTCAGCAGCACTTTGCCGGACGTCGGTTCCAGAAAGCCCGCGATGAGGCGGAGGGTGGTGGTTTTACCGCAGCCGGAGGATCCCAGCAGCGTCACAAACTCTTTGTCATGGATGTCGAGGTTCAACCCATCCAAGATGCGCTGACCATCAAATTCCACTACGATGTCTCGCAGCGAAACGATCACCGAGTTGTTCATTTCTTTCCTATATCCTCCTTGTAACTCAGATACGAAAAAAGACAGGGGTTTACTCCCCCATCCTTCTATCGCATTAGGGTGACTTTGAGTCTGCTCCCGCAACCATCCCGCACCGTCTGAACGGCCTTTTTCGTGTCATACCGCGTCGTTCTCCCTTGCAATCCGTTAGGATTGCTGCGGAAGCCCTCTTTGTCTGACGCAAAAACGCCTCGCCCATCCAATATGTGCTGGCTGTGGGAGCAGACTCATCCCCGCACAACATCCATGACGACCGTAACATTGCGCAGTTATTCTGCCCTGTCTTGTCTATCTTAAACAATCTTTGTCAAAATGTCAATCACTCTGCTGATGTTTGCCGAAACTTTGACTTCGAGGGGGCTTTTCCCACCCAGATTTTACATCAATTTTGCATATAGCGTTCCTTATACAGCATAAAAGCACCTACAGTGCAGAACTGCGGGTGCTTTTGGGATAAATTCTCAGGTGTCGGCTTTCAGCTGCCGGGCCGTCAGGCAGAGGGCCTGCACGGTCTGGCCGTCCACGGTGTAGACAGAGCTGTCGCCCGACACCATCATATAATAGCCGTCGGTGCCGATGGCATATATCAGGGTGACAGTGCCGTCTGCCGTCGTCACCTCTGCTGTCACCAGCGGGGCGTCAAAGCCGCAGGCGGAAAGGTCGGCGGCAGTGTCCTGCCCGGTGACATAGCTGGCCAGTGCGGCCAGCAGAGCGTCCGTCTTTTCGGTGTCCAACGCAGCATCCGGCTCATCTGTGAGCTGCCAGACGGTCTGGTAGGTGGTGCTGTCGGCCTCCGTGGGCTGGGAAACAGCCTGCACTTTGACCGTCTCGCCGCTTTGGAGGGTGTAGCTCACAGCCTCGATGTCCGAGACTGTGATACCCGCCGGGCTGAACGCCCCAAATAGCTCCGCCTTCGTCTGCTCCATGCAGCGGAACTTGGCCGCGTCCACGGTGTAGACAGCGTCGCCGCCCTCCCGCCGGACGTACACATCGCCGGTGACGGGGTTTTCTGCCCCCACGGTGAGGGTGGTGCGCTCCCCCGCCGCCGAAACATTTACGACAAGCTGGGGCGCGTCGAAGCCGTAGTCCTCGCCGGGCTGCGCCTCGAGCTGGCGCCTGGCCTTCATGCCTGCCAGCGCGGTCCGGATGGTGCTGCAGGCCGAATCATCCAGATGGTAGGCCGGGTCCTCGGTCAGCGTCCAGCCGTCATCAGAGGGCCGGAGCGTCAGCGTATCGCCGCCATACTGGATGGAGACGCTTTCCAGCGTAGCGGTGGTCACATCCAGCAGCGGGATGCTGCCGTCCTCGGCCTCGCTGGCGGCCTGTTCGGCCTTCTGGTTCGCGTGGGTCAGCAGGGTCAGCGCCGCCCCGGCGGAAAGGACGAACACCAGCAAAACGATGAGGGTATGCTGTTTTGCTTTCATGGCGTGCCTCCTTACTTGCGGCGTCGCAGCAGCACCACCACTGCGCCCACGGCCAGCACAGCCGCCGGGAGGATGAGGACGAACACCAGACCCAGCACAGCGGCGGTGTAACCCGAGATGGTGATGGGCGCAGCTTCCAGCGCCTTGGACTCTACGAGGGTGGTCCCCTCCTGCCCGGCCAGAGAGGCAGCGCAGCCCTGCAGGAAGGTCACGTTGCCGGGAACAGTCTGGTAGACGGCCTCGTTGTCCATGTTGCCGCAGTTGACCCAGATGACCTCTGCGCCGGTGCTGTTATCGGAAGCATAGGCTGCCAGCGCAAAGGGACCGTCGGGGTCGCCGTCTTCCTGCTCGGCGGTGGTCATCTCATAGCCCGCTGCCTTGCTGTAGGAGCTCTCGGTGCTGACCAGCAGGGCTTCCGAAGTGATGCCCTCCGTCTCGGTGATGGTGATGCCCTGCGCCATCTGCAGCAGGACGCGGCGGCTGGTGTCGATGCCGTCCAGTGTACCGCTCTCAGTGTCGGTGGCGTAATCCGGCAGCAGATAGTAGGGGTAACCGTTCAGGTAATGGCCGCTGTCCCCTTCCACTACGAGTCCGGGCGTCCGGGTCAGGCCAAACTCGGCCATCAGGGCGTCAAGGTTCGGGGTGGAGTAATAGCTGTCGGTGGTGAGCATCAGATGTCCGCCGTTTTTCAGGTAGGCGCGCAGGGCCGACATCTCATCCACGAGGCCGCCCGCCGGTGCAACGTCCTGCTGCGGGTCATTGATGATGAGCAGGTCGCAGTCATCCGGGATGGTGTCCGTCAGCAGGTCGAGGGGGCTGACGGAGAGGTTCTGGCCTTCCAGCGCATCGGTCAGGGTGTCGGTGAGGCGCTGTTCGCCGTGGTTCGTCGTGTAGTAGGCGTGGAGCTCTTCGCCGCTGGTAATGCGGTAGATGGCAGCGGTGAGCTTATTTTCGCCGCCAAAGGTCACACTGTAGCTGCCGGTGGTGTAGTAGTCGGAGTAGTCATAATCGTAGAGGTCGGACGCCGCCAGCACGGCGCTCTTCTCCCCCGAGACGAGGATGAGACTGCCGTTCTCAGCCGACTGCACGCCGTACTGGGCGGCGAAGGTCGGGTAGACGGCGGGGTCTTTCGTCTCCCACTTGATGTGGCTGCTCTCGGAGGCGTAGCGGTCCAGCAGCTTTGTGATGATGGCGTCCTCGCTGCCCGTCTCGGCCAGATAGTAGATGTTGACATCCTGCGTCAAGGCGTGGGCGATGTCCTTGGAGCTGTCGCTGAGGGTGTAGAGCCCGGCTTCCGAGAGGTCGAACTCGGTGTACTTCGTCGGGATAGCCCGGACGATGAGGTTGAGCAGGACGGCCAGCACGACCACCAGCACCGTGACCGCCGAGGCATAGATGCCGCTGCGCAGCCGCAGCCGTTCCAGCGGGCCTGCGCTCTTTTTCTCAAATTTCTTCATAGTCTGCCCCCTCTCAGTTCCAACGGCGCTTCTCGATGCCCTGCGCCGTAAAGAAGAGGAAGAGCACCGGCACCGTCAGATAATAAACCAGCGTCTGGATGGAAAAGCTGTTGTTGACGAACTCCTCAAAGGGCGCAAACAGGCAGAGGGCGCTCAAGACAGCACTGAACGCTTCGGTGAGCCATGCGCTGCGCAGCAGGAACAGGGCGCTCAGCCCGGCACAGAGGGCCGCAAAGCAGAAGCAGCCCAGCGTGAAGCTCCGGGTGCGCAGGCCCACCGCAAGGGAGGCTCCCGCCGACAGAGCCGTAAAGACCACCAGTGCCACGGCGCTCCCGGCGTTGAACATACTGCGGAGGCTGGGCATCATATAGGCCAGCAGCAGAGCCGAAAAGCCCATGACTGCCGCGATGATCTGGTTCTCCGTGAGGCCGGAGCAGAACTCGCAGACGGCAATGGCCGCACAGCCCAGCAGGAAATAGCACAGCAGCGCGGCGAAATTTGCCCCGAAGGCCGAGGCCGTGCCGCCCAGCAGCCAGAGCACGACGATCATGATGCCGTCGGCCAGACAGGGCAGCGCGAACACGGTGCAGAGGGCCAGATACTTGCCCACCACGATGCCCCACACGGACACCGGGCTGGTGAGAAGCAGCTGGTCGGTGCGGGCGCGGCGCTCTTCGGCCAGCGAGCGCATGGCCAGCACCGGGAAATAGAGCAGCAGCACGAAGATCGTGCGGTAGAGCGTATAGTAGCCAAAATCCGTCAGGCCGTAGCCGAGGTTCAGGGCCAGAAAATAGATGCCGGAAGCCGCCAGCAGAAAGGCCGTGAGCACATAGCCCATCATTCCGTGAAAAAAGCTGCGCAGCTCCCGCTTGTAGATGGCAAGCATCGAATCAGTCCTCCTTTTTATCCGAAGTCTCTTCCGGAGCCGTCAGCTCAAGGAAGAGCTCTTCCAAATCGCGCTCTTCGGCGGCAAGGTCCACGACAGCGGCCAGATGCCCCTGCGACAGGATGAGCGCCTTATCACAGACGGCCTTCACTTCACTGAGGATGTGGCTGGACAGGATGACCGTGTGGGTTCGGCCCAGCTCCCGGATGAGGCGGCGCAGCTCGATGACCTGCGCCGGGTCGAGACCCACGGTGGGTTCGTCCAGAATGATGAGCTGCGGACTGCCCAGCAGCGCCTGCGCCACGCCCACCCGCTGGCGGTAGCCCTTCGAGAGGCTGCGGATGAGCCGGGGCAGAACGTCTTCCAGACCGGTACGGCGGGCGGCAGACTGCACCTGCGCCGGGCGGTCTGCTTTCTTGACGCCTTTCAGTTCGGCGGCAAAGTCGAGATATTCGGCCACCGTCATCTCCGGGTAAAGGGGCGGCTGTTCCGGCAGATAGCCCACGCAGGCCTTGGCGGCGTCGGCTTCCTCGGGCAGCGGATGGCCCGCCACCGTCACCTGTCCCTCCGTGGCGGCGAGGTAGCCGGTGAGGATGTTCATGATGGTGGACTTGCCGGCACCGTTCGGCCCCAGCAGGCCGTAGATGACGCCGTCCTCCACCGTGAAAGAGATGTCGTCCACTGCAAGGCGGCTGCCGTATTTCTTGGTGAGGTGGGATACTTCTATCACAAAAAACGCTCCTTCTCTGCGGGTGTCCCCGGGAATATCTGCATCATTCTAGCCCGAAAATGTGTCAGAAATAAGATAAACCTGTGTGCGTTTCCAAATATTGTTTCTTTTGCGCTGGTGCGGCAGTTTTCGCGGCCGGACGCAAAAAGAGCGCCGCTCCCCGCAAAGGGAACGACGCTCTTGGAAGCCTTGTAATTGTTGCAATTACTTACGGCCGAAACGCTTGTTGAAGCGCTCAACACGTCCGCCGGTGTCGACCAGCTTCTGCTTACCAGTGTAGAAAGGATGGCACTTGGAGCAAACTTCGACGTGGATCTCAGGCTTGGTGGAACGAGTCTTGATGACGTTGCCGCATGCGCAGGTGATGGTGCAGTCAACGTAGTTCGGATGGATACCCTGTTTCATTCTTTTCACCTCAATTCTGGTTCTGACTTATTGGGGCCATATTTAATGTATGTGCCCATCACAACCTTCAATATCGGCTACCCCCTCGAGCGGCCTTGGAAACGATTGCTTTAGTATTATATCACTCTCCAAAAAAATTGCAAGAGGATATTTTAACTTTTTTGCACTTTTTTCTGGAAAGTCCTTCTCTCCGCCCCGGAAAACGAACAAGCCCGGCAGAAAACTCTGCCGGGCCGTTTCTGATCCCTCCAGCCTCACCTGGGAATGGGCGTTCCGGCTCCCGCAGGACGGCTGCTTTCCGCAAAAGCAGCTGTCAGAGCCAGAGTTCCAGGACAAGGCTTATCTGCATCGCATCTAAAAGACACGATGAAACGAATTTACTGGACAAAGTAAACGCCGTCGGCACCCTCTGCATCCGAGATGGCTACCATGAGCAGCTCGTCCTCGTCCGTCCAGGTAAAGATGCAGGCGTAGCGCAACTCCTCGCCGTTGTAGTCGAAGATGACGCCCACGCTGCCGTCGTCGAGATACTGGTAAGTGCCGTTCAGCGTGCCACCGCCCTGGATCATCTTTGCGCCGCCTGCGGCGTCAAAGGTGAACTGCAGCGTGCCGCCGTATGCCTCCAGAGACTCGTCCATCTCGGCCTGAGTCATCTCGCTGCCGTCGATGTAGCCGCCGGCAAACGACCAGACCGTGTTGCTCATGTCCGGCGTATCCGCCTGCGGAAGCTCCCACAAAGAGTTTTCCTCTTCCAGTACAGCTGCCGTAGGGGCTGCATCCACAGAGATGGCCGACGCGGCCAGCACCGGTGTCGAAAGCGAGGCCAGAAGTGCCGCGCTGAGTGCAAGAGAAGCGATACGTTTCATATAGCTTTTCCTCCTTGTACGATATTCGGAAATCACATTTTGTCTGGTTCCAGTATACTCTTTTCTGCCCCTGCGGCGGGCAGTTTGACACGATTCGCCCCGAAACTGCGCTCAATCGACCCGGCTCACAGGGAAACGCGGAGGATGAATCTGCCGTCCTGCACCGAGAAATCCGAAAGCCCTTTATATTTTTCCACAATGGCGCAGATGCTGCACACGCCAATGCCGTGTCCTTCAGCGTTGGTCACCGGCAGGCCGTTTTCAAACTGTATTCCCTCCGGACAGGGATTGACGAACTGCAAAAAGAGATGCCCGTTCTTTTCCCGGGCAGTAACTTCAATGTATGCAGGGCCATTCTCTGCTTTCATCCTGCGGCAGGCCCGGAGCGCATTTTCCAGCGCATTGGAGAGCAGCACGCAGAGATCTGTCTCGGCCACCGAGATAAGCTGCGGGATATGAGCCTGAATGTTGAGCGGCACACCGCAGTTCTCCGCCCGGCCTGCAAAGGACGAGAAGATGAGGTTCGCAGCCTCGTTCTCGCAGTAGGTCGTCACCTTGCTGGCCTCTATCTCGGAGCAGATGCTTTGGATGTACTCCTGTGCCTGCTCTCCCCTGCCGTTCTCGATGCAGGCGGAGATGTATTGCAGATGGTGGCGCAGGTCGTGGCGGTAGGCGCGAGTCTGCTGCTGGGAGGTGCGCAGGGCCTCGATCTCCCGCACCGCCTGACCGACCTGCAATTTGAGGTTGTTCCGGGTCTGTTCCAGCTGGCTGCGGGTGCGCTCCTCTGCCGAGACCCGGAGGACAAAGACGATATATGCCACGCTGCACACGAAGGGCATGAATTCCACCGCCGCCTGATTGCCCTGGGCGAGAAGGTCGGTGTAGATGCGGGTCACATAATCGAAAAGGTAGCCTGCCAGCGGCACTACGCCGAACAGAAGCTGCATCGAGCGCGGATACCGGGCAAAGCTGCGGGCCGCCGGTGCAACATAGCGCAGCAATACTGCCAGCAACGGCAGCGTGACCACCATCTCGACAGCAGGCTGCAGCCAGTCGATGCCCGGCACCATCGCAATGACCAGCAGCGCCACCCAGCGCCGGAGCTGACAGCACAGATACGCCGCCAGCACCGAGATGGTGGGCCAGAGCCATTTTTCGCTGAGGACGCTGAGGATGATGGCGAGCGGCAGATGGGTGGTAAGCGGATACGCCTCCTGCATCGCCGTCCAGCTACCCTTATAAGTAATGAGCGCCTGCATCAAGAGCATAGCTGCTGAGCCAACCGCCAATATGATGCAGTTCTTCTTCGTCCAGTGGATGTCACAGAACGCCGCCGAGAGTGCGATGCCAAAGAGCGCCACGGCAACGCCGTTTGGTACAGTAAGAGCGTTCACTACATGACCACCTGCTTTCGGTCAAAAATATAGCTCAGATAGCGCTCCTTCGTTTCCGAATACTTCCCGTGGGGCAGCGGCACTACGGCTCCGTCCTGCATCGTGATGGAGCGGGCTGCGATGTTGGCGATATACTCCATATTGATAAGGAAGGAGCGGTGGGGACGGAGGAAATTCGGGTATTCCACGAGCTGGTCACAGAGGTCGTCCAGCCGGCCCATGCTTTCCAGCACGACGCCGTTGTTCAGGTGAAACGTGAGCGTCCGCCCCATCACCTCGCAGTAGACCAGCTCTTCCAGCTCCAGGCGGACGATGCCGCTCTTGCTCCGGAGGATGAGGCTGTGCTTCTGCTCCCTGGTGCAGGCCGCACAGGCCGAGTCCATCAGGCGGAAAAAGTCTTCTCTCCGGATGGGCTTGAGCTGGTAATACCATGCATCCACCGCGTAGGATTCCACCGCAAACTCCGAGCTTGAAGTGAGGAAGATGATCTTCACATTCGAGTCATATTCCCGTATCTCCCGGGCCGCAGCCATCCCGTTTTCGCCCGGCATCAGGACATCCAGAAGGACGATGTCGAAGCGCGTTCCCTTCTCCACATCCGCCATCAGCTCGACCGGGCTTTGATAAGACGTATGGGCAAAGTCCTGCCCGCGGTCAGCAGCATATTCTTCCAGCAGAGCTTCCAGCCGTCTGGTCTCCTGGATCTCGTCGTCACAAAATGCGATCTTCAGCATAAGGGGATCTATCCATTCCCTTCTTTGTTTATTCTGTTCTATAGTATAGAGATTCTTGCTTTTTTCGTCAAGTTGTGATGGCAGTCCTCCTGGCTGATCGCTTGCCGCCTGCGGGTGGCCGTCCTGTTCCGCCAACGATCACGCAGACTGCGATTGCAGCCGCCGCAAGTTTCATTTTCTGCTGTTTTCTTAATTTTACCATATATTTGAATTAACAATTATTATATTTATAAAATTAATGAAGTTTATGGAAAAATATGTTGACTTTTTTATACTACGCGTAGTATAATTCTAACCATAGGAGGTGGCAATTATTAACAAGCAAACTGAAGCCAATAAAAGATGGCAAGAAAAAAATAAAGATTATTCAAATTACTTAAAGGATAGGTCTAAAGCTAGGAGTTTTATAAGGAATAAAGCGAATGAAGAAGATTTAAAAGAGCTGTTGGACTTAATAAACGATATAATAAGCGATAAAAAAAAATTAAAATGATTCAAAAATTTTAAATTTGGATAGATTTTAATATATAATATGAAAAATAATTTAGCAAGTGAGGAAATGGCATGGATAAAGACAATAAAAATGACTTATTTAAAGGAATTGCAGATGATTTTAAAATTGCAGTATCTAATTATAGAAAAGCAAAAAGAGAAAATGAAATTAAAGAGCCATATTTCAGTTGGAATGATACTGAAGCAGAAGAAAGGTACTGCTCTGAAGAAGAAAAAAGAAAAAATTCTATAAATACATCAAAGGATTATATCAAACTAACAAGAGAAGAGTATTGGAAAAATATTATAATTTCAAAAATAGAGGTTATAGCTGCTATTGGTGGATTTAATATGATGAGTGATTTTTATGATTATCTTAAAACTATAGATACAGATGAATTATTATTATGCAGTGCTTTTTCTTGGCACGCAGATGGTATAGGTGGCTGGTGTAACTAAATTAAGGAGGTATAAAGGGGTGTTGAGTTTTAATTATGACTTGCCAGCAGGTGAAAAAGAATATGAATCTATGAGTAATAATGAAAAATTATTACATAATGAATTTTAATTAAGAGTACTTTTATTATTCAATGATATAAAAGATAAATTAATATAATGGCATAGGGGGAAGGAATATGAGTAGAGATGATTTACCAGAAGTTATGACAGTAGCTGATATCCAAAAGTTTTTAAATATTAGCAAGAATACTGTTTATGACCTTATAAAAAGACAAGAGTTTCCTGTAATAAGAATGGGAAGAATAATGAGAATAAATAAAACAAAGTTCTTAGAATGGTTTGATAAGGATTTAGTGGGATACTAAAATCGCTCGGGTCCTTCGGATCCGAGCTTAGCAAATAAAAAAAGATGATACTGTTCACCGACCAAAGCTTACAGTAGCATCTACCAACGAATAACCATGAAAGGCTATTGCTATATTTATTATAGCATTGTCCTTCTAGGTATTCAATTAAAAGAATTTAGGAGGATACAGGAATATGAATAAAAATATTATAAGCATACAAGAAATAGAGGAAACTAAGACAAGATTAATAGGTATTGGAGCATCTAAAGATGAAATTGAACTTTTTGAAGCTTTAGTAATGGTTGTAAATACTACAGGAGAGAAAATCGATTTTAAAAACAGTATCATTGGAGGTAATATCTAATGAGTATATACGTTTTAAATTGGTTACAAGACGATTTACGAGCAAATGGAGATGACTTAAAGAATTACACATTATTAGATATAAAAGGACTTTTAAAAGCCTATAACAACAAATATGTAAAGCAAATTTAGGGGGGTTCAAAAGATATGTTTGGAAAAAGAGTAAAAGAGATAAGAGAAAGTAGAAAATTAAGTAAATATATGATTGCGAAGAAATGCAATTTCTCAAGAAAGACAATTTTAAGAATTGAAAATGATGAAATGATTCTTGGTACAACATTAATTCAAATATGTAGATTGTGTAATGTTTTAGGGGTTACCCCTAATGAATTGATACCAGAGGAGCTATATAAAAATATATAAGGATAATAAAAAAAAGAGCACTAAGGAGTTAATTCCGAAGTGTTCTTTACTTTTCTGTGGAAACATGAATCTTAAGGAATATTATTCACATTTTATGTCGATATAGTCGATATATAGTAATATAAATATTTTTTTAAAGGGGGTTAATAATGGATTTTATAAAGATAGATGAAGATTTATTTATACACAAAAATGAGGTTGCTTCAATATCGTTTATGTATGACAAAATGTGGATTAAATTAAAAGCAGGTTATGTAGGCAAAAAAGGACTTTATCATGCAATAGAGATTGATAGAAATGACGAGCATGGGAATTTAAGTGAGCAAGCTACAAGAATACTAAATGCATTAAATATTGAAGTATAAAGGGGAAAAATAATGTTTAATAATGAAAAAACAAAGGTTAAATTGGATTTTACAATGGATATAACTTATATTTTAGACTTTTCTAAAGAAGAAATGGAAGCATTCGAAAAGTTAAGGAAAAGAAAAATGCATCAAAGATTAGTTGATGAAATGGCGGAAAATATTAAAAATTCTTTATTAAAAGAAGGTAAGGAATTAGGGGTAGGAGTTAAAGCCAAAGTAAAAGGAGCTAAAGCAAAGCCTATAAAGTAAAAGTAATTAAGGAGAAGGAAGAAGGTGAGATAAATGAGTAGTGATGCTTTTATATTGCAAGGGACAATTGATGTAGACGTCAATGAAGCTATAAAAGACCTTAATAAACTTGATGGGAAAGTAGAAAAGTCAGGCGGAACAATGACCAGTATATTTGGTAAAGTTGGAGGATTAATAGCAGGTGTATTTGCTACAAAGAAGATTGCTGATTTTGGAATTGAATGTCTAGGAGCTGCAAGTGATGTTGAAGAAATGGAAAACAAATTCAATGTGGTTTTTGAAGGCATGGAAAGTGATGTTGACCAATGGGCAAGTACTTTTTCAGATGCAATAGGAAGGAATAAAAACGAAATAAAGACATACTTAGCTGATAATCAAAACATGTTTGTTGGTATGGGAATGACAAGAGAAGCTGGAGCTGAAATGTCAGAGCAACTTGTATCTTTAGCACTGGATTTAGCATCTTTCAATAACCTTAATGAAGCTGATGCAGTTGAAAAAATGAGCAAGGCTATTATGGGGGAAACTGAAAGTGCTAAGGGGTTAGGAGCAGTGCTTAATGATAATACAAGAGCCATGGCTATGGAGACTTTAGGACTTCAAGGAAAATTTAGTGCATTAAGTGAAGCAGAAAAGATGCAAGTAAATTATCAAGCCATTTTAATGCAAAGTACAGATGCAGTTGGAGATGCAGAAAGGAGTGCTGGAAGCTATGCGAATCAAATTAGAGGAGCACAAGCAAAAGTACAAGAGTTCTGCCAAACTATAGGTACTTTCTTATTACCAATAGGGACAAGTGTAGTTACTATGTTTACCAATATGGTTGATGGAGTTATTGATTTTATAAATGGTATTGCTGAAAATTGGCAGAATACAGGAGCACCTATAATTGAAAATATTAAAACTTATTTTTCAGATATGGGAATAACTACAGATACAGTAATGAGCACCATTAAAACTATATTCCAAGGTGCTATGGAGTTTTTAAGTACATACTGGAGTTCTATAGGACAACCTATATTTGATTTAATAATGCAAGTTATAGGATGGACTAAGGATGCTTTTGCAGAGCATATGCCACAGATACAAGCTTTCTTTAGTGGGTTTGTTGAAGATGCAAAGAACTTATGGGAAAACCATCTAAAACCGTGTTATGAGGCTATAGGTAACTTTATAAGTAATGTATTAGCCCCAGTATTTGAATATGTTTTTAACAGTAGCATAGTTCCAACTATAGAAAGAGCATTTATGTTTATATCTGGACTTTGGGAAAATAGCTTAAAACCAATATTTACAGGGATTATAGACTTTATAACTGGAGTATTTAGTGGAAATTGGAGCAGGGCTTGGCAAGGAATTGTACAAACCTTAGGCGGAATATTTGGAGGCATAGTAGAAGTAGTAAAAGTACCTTTAAATGCAGTAATTGGACTTATTAACAAAGCTATTGGAGCATTAAATAAGATAAGTGTTGATATACCTGATTGGATTCCAGGAGTTGGCGGAAAAAGTTTTGGAGTAAATATTCCTCCAATAAGTTACTTAGAGAATGGTGGTATTTTAACACAACCTACAATGTTAAACGGAAATATAATGGCTGGGGAGAAGAATAAGGGTAAGAGTAACCAAGCGGAGGCAGTAATACCTTTAGATGACTTAAAAAATTGGATAACTCAACTAGCTAATAGACCTGTAAGTGTAATGATTAATGATAAAGAAATAGTAACAGCAACAGTTGATGGATTCGATAGAGAAAATGGACAAAGATTATGTTTATCAGAGCGAGGATTATTAGTGTAAATTGCAAAGGTCATGCGGTGATCCGCATGACTATTGTATAAAAATAATTCATTTTTTCACTTTTTTTTAAGGAGTTTTGAAGAAAGTAAATAACAATTAATTATATAGGCAAAATATTAAACATTTTGTTAAACGGAGGAGATTAAAAATGAAGTTATTAAGAGATACATCTATAAGAGAAAGTATGTTAGGTGTAAAAGTATCAAAATATGAATTGGATATTATAAAAAAATATGCTCAAATAAAAGGTTTTAAAAACTGTTCGGAGTTTATTAGGGCTGTATTAAATGAAAGCTTATCAGATTATAAGAAAGTGTTATCAGAAGAATAAGGGGGACAATTATGAAAGTAAGTGAAGTAAATTTAAGAGAATTAATAGAGAATGAAACAGGAAATAGCTTTAATAAACACAATAAAATATCATGCCCACTTCATAAGGACAAAACACCTTCATTGTCAATAGATAAGAAAAGAAATAAGTGGAAATGTTTTTCATGCGGTTGCGGAGGAGATGCTATTGACTTCATATCAGAATTAAAAGGTTTAAACTATATAGAATCTTGTAAATACCTGAATGTTGATTTAAATGATGAGTATAAAGCTACAGTAAACGAAGAAGAAAAGGTAAGAAACTATATTAACTGGTGCTTAGAGCATATGGACAACTTAAAAGATTGGAAGTTAGTTAAAATATATAGATTCGAAGATGAAAATAATAAAACACTTTATTTTACTGCTAAATTTTCAACTCCAGCAAAGAAAGAAATAAGATATTTCAGTATAGTTGATGGAAAGGTTGAATGGAATAGAAATTCTGATGCAGTTCCTTACAACTTATATAGGCTAAATAAAGCTTTAAAAGAGAATAAACCAGTATTTATAGTAGAAGGTGAAAAAGATGCTGATACAATAAATTATATAGGATATACAGCTACTTCATTAAAAGGTATAAAAGATATAAATATTGATATGTTTAAAGATGCTAATATTTACTCTATAGCTGATACAGGAGAAGCAGGAGAACAATATCAAGAACATATTTGGTATGAATTAAAAGATAAAATAAAACATTTTAGAGTTGTAGAATTGCCCAATATAGAAAAGTTAGGAGATAATGCAGATGTAACTGATTGGTTCCAAGATGGACATACTAAAGAAGAATTTAAAGCCGCTATGAAAGATAGTTGGGATTGGAAAAAATCTAAACTATGGAAGTACATAGAAATTGATAGTAAAGGGAATTATAAACCTATAAAAGAATGGAAAAACCTTTCTATATTATTAAAAAGGGAACATATAACTGTTAGGTATAATAAATTATCTAAAACTAATGAAGTTAAAGGTGATTTTATAAATGGAGATTTAGGCGGTAATGCAGTATTGGAGGATATATATTCACTATGCTCTACTAAGGGATTTAAATGTCCTATAGAAAGACTTAATAATATGCTTAACAGAATAGGGAGAGAAAATGCTTATAATCCTGTTCAAGAATATTTAAATAGTTGCTTAAAAAAATATGATGGTAGCGATTTATATATAAGGGCTTTAGCTGAAACAATAGTTACTCCAATTGGATATGATGAAAGTACAAAGGAATTATTTTTAACTAAATGGCTACTTAATGTTGCCAATATAGCATTTAATGACAAAGGGATTTATGGCTCTGAAGGAATATTAGTAATTCAAGGAGCACAAGGTTTAGGGAAAACTCGATGGATTAAGTCAATAGTTCCAAATAAGCTTTGGGTAAAAACAGGCATAGAAATAGACCCATCTGATAAGGATAAAGTTTATCAAGCTACTAAGTATTGGATAACAGAACTTGGAGAACTTGATGCAACTCTTAAGAAAGACCAAGCTAAGTTAAAAGCTTTCTTTACTGAAAGTATGGACGAATATAGAAGACCATATGAAAGATTAACAGAAGAATATCCAAGATTAACTGCTTTTTATGCAACAGTAAATAAAGATGAGTTTTTAAAGGACGAAACAGGCAATAGAAGATATTGGACGATACCAGCAAAAGAAATGATAGTAGAACATTACATTGAATTAGACCAACTTTGGGGTGAAGTAATGTACAAGCTAAGAGTAGAGAAATTGCCTTATTGGTTAACTGAAGAAGAAAAAGAATTATTAAAAAAGAATAATGAAGACTTTGAGGTTAAAGGCGAATTATATACGAAGATTCAGGACAGTTTTAATTGGAGCATTCCAAAAGATAAGTGGATAAGAAGAACCGCTACAGAAATAGCAGAAGCATTAAAGCTAAGAAACTTCATAGGCTTAAAGGCTGAACTTCAAAAGTTTGGTGTTATAGAAAGAAAAAGTGGTAATTCAAGATTCTATTTAACTCCACCTTTGAAAAATGGTGTTACATATGGAGAGTATCCAAATAGAAAATATTCATAATCAATAGAGAGCATTAGCTCTCTTTTTTTTATTTAGGGCAACACTAGGGCGACAAGGGCAACACTAGGGCGACACTAAAATAAATATACTTGCCCTGTCTAAAGTGGCTATTTTACTGGGGTTACAGGGTTTAGGGCGACAAGGGCAACACTTTTTAATAAAAAAATAGAAAAATTTCATAAGACTAAAAAAAAAGAAAGTTTAGGGAAAACTATTGCCCGTGTTGCCCCAAGTGCTTCAAAGTGGCTATTTTACTAGGTTTGAAAGGGGTGTCCCTATGTTGCCCTAGGGGCTACATGGTTGCCCTAAGTGAAAATTAATGAAAATAAATTAATTTCAATTAAATTCAGTTTTTTTCATTAAGAATATATGGTTTAGTATGTGGTTTTAACTAGCAACACACTAAAACTCAATGAAATTCATTAACTATACATGATATTAATGGAAATTCAATGAGAATACAGGAATTATATATTAAATACTATACAGTTGTTATACTTTTTTTAAAATAATTCACCAAATAGGCAAAAAATGTCTATATAAATAACAGATAACTGTAAAGGTGTAAAGGTAGGTGAAAACAATATGATTATTACAGAAAAACACTATAATGCAATAAGAATGATTCTGGAAGGTAGCAATATGACTGATGTTGCAAAGTCTTGTGGGATTAGCAGAACCACTCTTTATAATTGGATGGATGATAAGAATTTTAAAGCAGAGCTGGACAAAGCTGAACAGGGCATAAAAGCTGACCTAAATAGGAATATAGGCAGTAAAGCCAAGACTTGCATAGAGGAAATGTTTAATTTAGCTATTAATAGCCCATCTGATAAGGTAAGACATGATTCATTAGCTTATATTATAGACAGGTATTTAGGTCGTCCAACGTCCAAGATATCAAGTATAGAGAGCTATAATCATGATACTGGGGCAGATACTATTGATATAGAATTAATTTTAAATGAGATAGATGGTACTGTTGAAAAAGCAGAGTAAAAACTGCACTATAAAAAACTGCGTCTTTTTCTGAATTCACGCAGTTTTTTGAGTGAATGGCTTAAATACTGGCTTGTAGAGGGGAAGTAAACTGGATAAAAAATGAAAATGGATAAAACACGCATTATTTTAGGGTAAAACACGCAGTTTTAAAAAGTTATATAGTTTTTACATGTAATTTAGGGGTGGGTATATTCTATCTTTGGATAGTGTGGAGCAGTGGCGGTAAGCCCCACAATTCTATACTCCATTTTTCAAACCGAGGGTAAATAAATGGGAATTCAAAAAAATTTTTCGCACTAATTTTCAAGTTGAGGGCAATTATTTATTCAATAAAAATATTTTTCTAATTATATTGGAATATTATTCACATTTTATGTCGATATAGTCGATATACAGTAATATAGAAAGATTGAAAGGAGAAATAGTGTTGGGTATTTGCAAAATAACAGGTGCTGCATTAAGAGAGTTTAGAAAAGAACAGGGACTTACTATACAGGAGTTTGCAGATAGTGTTGGTTATAAGTTCAGAGCTATGGCAAACATAGAAACTGGTAGTTCACCAATTCCCCTTAAATTGCATATTCAAATAGAAAAAGTTTATGGCGTTGAATTCCTACACATACTTAACAGAATTGACTTTACAGGGCTTACTGAACTGGAAAAAGGCGAGTTAGTTGAGTATATAGAGGATATAAAAATAAAGCAGGAGAAAGCCTATAAAAAATCTATTTGTAAATTGGAAAAAGAAATTGCAAAAACGGTGCAGAAAGCAACTAAATTGCCTTTGTATGAGAAATATATATTTTCAGATGATGAAATCGAAGAGTTGAAGGAATATGCTGATAAATTGATAAGGGCTAAGATTGAGGAATTTAAAAATAATTCCAGTAAAGGGGTGTAGCTAATGGATGATATAACCAAAGAGATATTAGACTATGTACATGCTGACATGGAAAAAGATTTTAAGGAGCAGAAGGAAAGAGAGCAGCAAGAATTTAATAAAATTTGTTCTGACAATGGATTAGTTGATATGGAAAAGAAAATATTATCAACTGCAGTTGCTTTTACTGAATTGGCTAATGAGTGTAGTGGTGGTATGAAAAAGACTTTTGATGATAGAAGTAAGTATTTAAGAAGCCTATTAACTAAACAGGAATTTAATTATATAGACTTGGAAGAGCTTAAGAAAATAAATAAAGAAAAAAATTATTAATTGTAGAGGTGTTAAGAATGGAAATTATAAGAAGAATAGATGAGTTAATTGAAGATAGGAAAGCAAAAATGGAAGCTTTAAATATTGAAGTTGAGAAAATGGAGAAAGATATTCCAATTAAAAAAGCACAATTGGAAGAAATGAAAAAAGAATTTTCTAAAACATTAACGGTTGAGCTTTCTGATGATATAGCAGAATTGGAACATAGTATAAATATGCTTGAACGTAAGGTTGAAACTATTAAGGCTAATATGGAATATACTCCAAAGATAGAAACAACAGTTGAAGAAGTTAAGCAACAGTATGCGGCTGAGTTAAATAAATTAAATTTACAGGATGAATTAAATGCTATTTCGGTAGCTAGAGAAAATTATTTTAATCAGTTAAATAATTATAAATCAAAATTAATGGATGCTTTATCTTTAAGAAAATCTATAGCTGGTAGAAGTTTATATATAGATGAGGAGCTATATCATGAAATAATTAAGGCTATGGTTTTAGAATTTAGAGCTTTAAAACTGAAAGTTATTAAACCAGTAAGTAGTACAGATAAATCAGGTTATAATTTTTCATCAACAGAGAGAAGTATTTTGAACGGTATAAATGATTATATTAATTACAATCAGAATGTTTAAAGAAAATAAGTCGTGCGGATCAGCACGACTTTATATTTAAAAAGGGGGACGATTAACATTAAGAAAAGTATTTATTTTAAATTAAATAAAGATACTGAATGTAAAGAAGAAAGATTTAGAATAAAAAATAATCGTGAATTAAGATTAAAGGTAAAATATAAGGATAAGCAGATAAAGGGAAATGAAAGAGTAAGTTTAATAGTAGTGGCACCAGATGATAGAATTATAGAAGCTAAAGGAATATTGAAAGATGAAAGTATATTTTACTCTATAGTTAATGGATTTTATTCAACTGGAGCATATAAGGGATATTTAAAATTTAAAAATGAAGAATGCTGCTGGAGAAGTAAATACTTTTATTTTAAAGTTACAAATTAATTTATTTGTAGCATAATATTTTTTAGGTACGTAAATAAATGTGTTATAATTTAATAAAGTAAGATATTTACACTAGGTGAAAACTAATTTGTCGGTAATTTTATATTGTATAATATAAGCATTAAGCACTCCAGGAAAAGGAGTGTTTTTTTGTTTTATTAATAATACTTTGTATGGGAATTTTAAAATTTATCTTGTACAGTATATATATTATGGTGTATTATGTATTTAAAAGTAAATAAAAAAAGTCCTCAGCTCTTATATATCACTCGCCAAAGTGTTATATAAGCCAAACTTAAAAGGTACACCACTACCATTCAAGCCGTTAGAGAACTCATAACAAGTAATTAATTACTAAGTATACTGGTACTATACAGAGCAAATAAATTACTTATGTATTCATGTTATGACTAGATTATATATGAATATAAGAAATTAATCAATGAGAATTTTTTCAAGCTTTATAGGTTTTGTACCTGTAAGGCTTTTTTTAATGTTTAAAAATGAGGTGATTAAGTGAAAACAGGTGTTAATACATCAACAATAATCAACATTAAGAAAAAGAGAAATAATTATTTAAGAAAAGGCAAGGCACATTGTAAGAAGTGCAAATATCTTGCGTTTGAGTATTATTGTAACAAGCAAAAGAAATCTGCAGAACATGTAGACAAGCCTAAACATTGTAGATTTTATGAGACTAAGTAATTACAGACAAGAACTGTAATAGTTGCCTATAACTAAAATAGGAGCATAGGAAAAATGTTGAGATAACAGTAATTACTATGAGTGGAGCAGTTACACTATAAACCTAAAGGTGAGATGTAGCCAATGCAGAAAATACATTCGGATATAAGTATTGCTTACTATATGCTTATACCCGTCAAATGGGTACATATGACCATTTAAAATATTATATGGGTTGGTTAGAACTGGTTAGAAATAACGGACTTATAATAAGCCTATACAGGTGTATTCTATGGGCAGTTAGTAGAATATTAAAGTTATAAGATAACAAAGTAAGTAATTTTACAAAGATACAATAGCTTAAACAGTAGTAAAATTTTGTTTACCTCGAAAAAACAGGGGTAAACTATACCCAAAAACGTGTCCATGCTTTCCAGTAGTATATCCCTTCGGGTCTTAAAATCAAGTGTAAATTTAAAAAAATATATAAAGTTTTGGTGTAGCAATAATATATAAATTTATATTATCATTTTCTTATTAATTTATAATAGTGTGGTAATGTGGTGGTAATAGTGTGGTAACAGC
>ERZ773107.1453-NODE-1453-length-21100-cov-3.516797_pt1 | contig 21100 bp, 16 predicted proteins | sample MGYA00580571_ERZ773107 | MGnify/ENA primary metagenome ERZ773107 (study PRJEB29015, sample SAMEA2737843) | human gut metagenome | biome: human gut; feature: human-associated habitat; material: faeces | place: China | collected 2012 ... | reverse complement strand
CTGAAGATCTTTATAAGTACGAAGCAGTCCCTTGATAAACTGATAAGTAGGGGAAACTGTCTCAAATCCGCTCAGCGGAATCGCATTCTGTACACGAGGGTCATGAGCATCAAATGTAATAATATTGTCAACACCCATCCGCACAAGCTCCTGAAGTGCAAGGGCACAGTCCAGAGACTCACGGGAAGTTCTCTTATGCTGGCGGCTCTCATACAGGAACGGCATGATTACGTTGATACGGCGTCCTTTTCCTCCGATTGCAGCAATGATACGCTTCAGGTTCTGATAATGATCGTCCGGTGACATATGGTTTGTATTGCCGGTAAGAGAATACGTGACGTTGTAGTTGCAGACATCCACCATCAGGTACAGATCCTTACCACGTACAGATTCTTCGATGATGCCCTTAGCTTCACCGGATCCAAAACGCGGAACACTGGCTCCGACAAGGAAAGTATCTTTCTCATAGCCGGAAAAGGCAGCATCACCTTTAAACTGATGAGCACTTTCATGACGCCATTTTACGAGATAATCATCCACTTTCTGTCCCAGCTCTTCACAGCCTCTAAGGGAAATAATTCCAAGACTTCCAACAGGGATATTTTCTAAGGTTCTTTCTGATCGAGTTAACATGAGTATCCTCCTAATGTTCTAACTTCTTTTTGATTCGTATATCATCACCGATGATCTTCAACAGACTGTAACTGCTTGTAATCCTGGAAAAAGAGCGTTCTGTATACAGATCCGCAAGAGATTCCAGAGAAAGGTTTGTTGAGATGATCGTTGATTTCCTGTGTAACAGTCTTTCATTGATACAGGTAAAAAACTGGGATGCAATGAAAGAATTTGTATATTCTGTGCCCAGATCGTCGATGATCAGCAGATCACACTCAAAGATGTATTCACTCATATTGCGGGCATCCACATCTTTTTTATCGAAGGTATTCTGAGCCAGCGTATTGAACAACTGCGGAGCAGAAAAATAGATCACTGAAAATTCACGGTTGATGATCTCTTTGGCAATACAGGTGGAAAGATAAGTCTTTCCGACACCTACATCCCCATAAAGGAAGAGATTGTGAAATTCCGTTCCAAAGCTGTCAACAAAATGACGACAGATCTCTAAAGTATTTTCCATCGCCTCCCGGGCAGAACGTCCGGTTTTTTTATCGTAATGTGAACGAGAGTAATAGTCAAGCCTGAAATTTGAAAAATCTGCATCTTCAGGGATTTTTTTTATGTTCGACTGCTCATAAAGCAGTTCTATGATGGCTTTTTTAAGGCAATGACATTTTTCATTACCGATATAACCGGTATCCTTGCAGTCGGGACATTCATAAACCGGTTCAAGGTAATTTTCCGGATAGCCGGCAGATGTCAGAAGCTTTTTTTTACTTGCACGAAGAAGGGCAAGTTCTTCTTTCAGGGAAGAAAGGGCAGTGGGATCTCCGTTGAGGAGCTTCTTTCCGTACTGGACAGAAAGAATGGAAATAGAGTCATCCAGTGACTTGAACTCAGGAAGCTTTGTATAGACTTCCTCATAGCGTGCAGTCTGGATGTCGTGGCTCTTCAACTGTCTTTTTTCATATTCACGCATGATGGCATGATACTGTGCATTTCTTAATCCCATGGGATGTCTCCTTTTAAATTGCTTTTGGTTCCTGGTACCGGGTTGAAGGTTTCAAAACCAGGTGGTATTTCCAATCTTTAATTACTTTTCAGCAACTGGGCTTCTAAAGAGTCCATATCATAACTCCGGCGTTCAAAGTTATTCAGGTTCTTTGTATTTGGCTGCCTTGGGGCAGCAGCTCTGCGGCTGCTGCGTTCCTTCTGATACTGCTCGTCCAAAGCGGCAATATCCTGAAGATGGCGGACACCCTGCTCATACCAGCGGGTCAGGATACGGTCTGCATATTCAAAACTTGGCTGATGCGTTGCAGAAATCGTCCGGCGGCAGGCCTCCTGGATGATGTCGGCTTCAAAGCAGTACTGCTCTGCCCATTTATTAATGAAAGCAAGCTCAGAAGTTGCCGGTCCGCGGTTCTTGATTCCGAAGGCATTCAGGACAGTATAGCAGTTGCGGTTATAAACGGCAGACTGTTCCTTTGCCTGTGAGACCGTGCTGATCCCGTCCTTTGCCCATGCAATGGCAACCTTCTGTATATAGTGCATACTTTTATGCCCGCTTTCCACGCACGTCTCAAGTAGATATTCAATCAGGGAAGAGGACATATGAAGTTCATTGTAAAAATATGTAATCATATCGACATCCGTATGCGAAAGCGTCTTTCCGAGGTATTGCTCTGCAATGAAGAACAGAGATTTTAATTCTTTCTGTGAACGGAACGCATCCATGGCGATCGGTTCAGAGGAAGTACCGGAGAAAGAAGAATCCGGGGAAGACTCGAAAGTTCCGGAAGATTCATCAGGTACTGTTCCGAAAACGTTCATAACAGAAGCAGGCTCTTCCATACTGTCTGTCAGTTCCTGTGAAGAGAAATCCGGAGAAAACTCTGATGCATCTTCTGTATCAGAGGACAAAAGCTCGATTCCTGAAATACTTCCATCCGCATCTTTCGTGAGACGGAGCAGTCCGGTGGACTCCCAGTAACGGAAAGCACGAAGAACATCATTCTCCGTATTGTTCAGGCAGTCAGCGATCATGGAAACCGTCAGGACAGAACCCGGCTCGTTCAGATAACGAAGAAGCAGCAAATATACTTTTACAAATTCCCCGTTGGCACTGACCATATAATGATCTATAAATTCATTCGGCAAGATGGTTGCATTTGCCTGAAACCGATTCTTTAACTTCAATCTCTTCATGACGTTATCCCACTTTCTATTTTATCTCTTTTGTCAAACTGCTCCGACATCTTATAGGTGTGATTATTATAGCATTTTCCGAAACTGTTAAAAAGGACTTTTAAGTGGGTAAATCCCCCTTTTTTGTAGATAACTATGTGGAAAACCTGGGGAAAACTCGTAGAAAATGTGAATATCTCTGATCAAAAGCCAGTGGGACAAGCAAAACCCGGCAGAAGCTACAGTCCGAAGATCCTGTACTCTGCCGGGGAATATCCGCCTGGGCGGGATTATTTTAAGATGTCTTCACCAATCTTCACTACATCTCCGGCACCCATGGTGATCAGCATGTCGCCCTCGGCAAGATTTTCGTTCAGATAGTTTTCGATTTCCGCAAAGGATGGGAAATATTCGCAGGCAGTGCCGAGTTTTACAATGCGCTCCTGGATATCTTTGGAGGAGATGCCGAGCGTATCGGTTTCTCTGGCTGCGTAAATATCGGCGAGAACCACATGGTCTGCCAGGGAAAGAGCGGCGGCGAAATCATCGAGCAGCGCTTTCGTTCTGGTGTAGGTGTGAGGCTGGAAAATGCACCAGAGCGTCTTGTGCGGATAGTTGAGTGCAGCGTGCAGGGTCGCGGCGATTTCAGTCGGATGATGTGCGTAATCGTCCACAATTGTTATACCATTTATCGTTCCTTTATATTCGAATCTGCGGTCAGTTCCGTGGAAGTTCAGCAGCGCTTCCGCGGTATCCCGGTAATCGATGCCGAGCAGATCGGACAAGGCGACTGCAGCGAGGGCATTGGAGATATTGTGCTCTCCGGGAACGCCGAGCGTAAGCTGTCTGGTCTGACCGTTTAAGCTGTGCACGGTAAAGGTTGCGTCCGCTGTTTTATTATAGGAAATATCGGAGGGATAATAGTCGGAAGCAGAGGTTATGCCGAACGTAACGACGCGGCATGCCAGACCCTCTGTGATTTCCTGCCAGTTTTCGATGTCGCCGTTGATAAACAGAGTGCCGTCCGCAGGCAGAAGCTGTGCAAATTTGCGGAACGAAGCACGGATATCTGCCAGGTCTTTAAAGAAGTCCAAATGGTCTTCTTCGATATTCAAGATGATGCCGATTTTCGGGAAAAAGCTTAAAAAGCTGTTGGTATATTCGCATGCCTCTGCGACGAACAGACCGGAGTGGCCGACGCGGATATTGCCATGGATGGATTTCAAAATGCCGCCGATAGAAAGGGTCGGGTCGGTATTTGCCTGCAGCAGAATCTCGGAAATCATGGAAGTGGTGGTCGTTTTGCCATGGGTGCCGCTGACAGCGATCGGCGTGTCGTAGTTTTTCATCAGCTGTCCGAGAAATTCCGCTCTGGACAGCATGGGAAGCTGCAGCTCTTTGGCATGGGAAAATTCCTGATTGTCTGCATGTACTGCGGCGGTGTATACGACGAGGTCGATGTCGTCTGTGATGTTTTCCGCTTTCTGGGGCTTGCCATAGTTGACGTGTGCGCCGCTTTTTTCGAGGTGCTCGGTCAGGGCAGAGCGGTTCCAGTCGGAGCCGGATACGGTAAAGCCCTCGGATAAAAGAATTTCGGCGAGGCCGGACATGCTGATACCGCCAATGCCGATAAAATAAACGTGAATTGGATGGTTAAAATCTACCTGATACATAAAGAATCTCCATTTCTGAATTGGAATACTGTACTGGGTCAATTGTAGCGCAAACTCTCTGAAAAAACAAATAGAAACTTCGGCGCCGTCTGCAGCGTTTTTTTCTTCGACAAAATAACAATGTGTTATCGGTTGACAAAACATACCGGAAAAGACGAAAAAGGACATTTTGTGAATAATTTAAGAAGAAAATGGAAGCGATAGCGTGAGAAAATTGAATATTTTGAATAAAAACATAAACCTACTAATTTGATTTGTGTCTATATTTCACAAGAAAAAAGGTCGAAAAGGGCGTGCAAATGTAAAATTATTATTCACTTTTACAGATGCGTGTGTTATACTTTTCTTAAGCCCGGCGACAGCCGTGGGAAAGTTGATAGAAACAACGAGGTGAGGACATGATTAAGAAGGAAATGATTGCCATGTTACTGGCAGGCGGGCAGGGAAGCCGATTGGGCGTGCTGACTGCAAAGGTAGCCAAGCCTGCAGTTTCATTTGGCGGAAAATATCGGATCATTGATTTCCCATTAAGCAACTGTATCAATTCCAGTGTTGATACAGTCGGTGTATTGACACAGTATCAGCCTCTGCGGCTGAATACGCATATTGGGATCGGTATTCCGTGGGATCTGGACAGGAATATCGGAGGTGTTACTGTTCTGCCTCCTTATGAAAAAAATGAAAACAGCGAATGGTACACCGGTACAGCAAACGCAATCTATCAGAATATCGAATATATGGAGGGCTTTAACCCGGAATATGTGCTGATTCTTTCCGGCGACCATATTTACAAGATGGATTATGAAGTGATGCTGGATTTCCACAAGCAGAACGGTTCAGAGTGTACGATCGCCGTTATGCCGGTTCCGATGGAAGAAGCCAAGCGCTTCGGTATCATGATCACCGATGAGAACAAGCGGATCGTGGATTTTGAGGAGAAGCCTGCCAACCCGCGCAGTAACCTTGCATCCATGGGTATTTACATATTTAACTGGAAAACGCTGAAGCAGGCACTGATCGATAATGCAGATCAGCCAAACCTGGATTTTGGCAAGCATGTCATCCCTTATTGTCATAAAAACGGCGCACCGATGTATGCATATGAATTTAACGGTTACTGGAAAGATGTCGGAACCCTGACCTCCTACTGGGAAGCGAATATGGAGCTGATCGATGTTGTTCCGGAGTTTAATCTTTATGAAGAATACTGGAAGATTTATACAAAGAGCGAGATCCTGCCTCCTCAGTACGTTGCAAAGGGCGGTGTGATCGAACGCAGTATCGTCGGAGAAGGCTCTGAGATTTACGGACAGGTTTATAACTCTGTGATCGGCTGCGGTGTTACGATCGGTAAAGATACGGTTGTGCGTGACTCCATTATCATGAACAATACAGAGATTGGGGAGAACTGCGAGCTTAACAAGGCAATCGTAGCAGAAAACACGAAGATCGGTGATCACGTCAGACTGGGCGTCGGGGAAGAAGCACCGAACGATACTGCACCGCATATTTATTGCGACGGTATTGTCACTGTTGGTGAGAAGAGCGTTGTGCCTGCCAATGTATCTGTAGGCAAGAATTCCGTTGTATTCGGCATTACGACAGCAGACGATTATCCGGATGGATATCTGGCAAGCGGCAAAACATTGATTAAGGCAGGTGACAAACAGTGAGAGCAATCGGTATCATTTTAGCAGGCGGCAATAACCGCAAGATGAGAGAACTGTCCCAGAAGCGCGCGATCGGCGCGATGCCGGTGGCAGGCAGCTACAGAAGTATTGATTTTGCGCTGAGCAACATGACGAACTCTCATATCCAGAGAGTCGGCGTGCTGACCCAGTATAACGCCAGAAGCTTAAATGCACATTTAAGCTCCTCCAAATGGTGGGATTTCGGAAGAAAACAGGGTGGATTGTTTCTGTTTACTCCTGCGGTAACCGCGGAGAACAGCTCCTGGTATAGAGGCACGGCAGATGCCATTTATCAGAACCTCTCCTTCTTAAAAAACAGCCATGAGCCCTATGTAGTTATTACCTCCGGCGATTGTGTATACAAGATGGACTACAACAAAGTCCTCGAATATCATATTTCCAAAAAAGCGGATGTGACCGTTGTCTGCAAGGACATGCCGGCAAATGTAAACGTAGAGCGGTTCGGTACCATCAAGATGAACGAGGAAAGCCGGATCGAAGAGTTTGAAGAGAAGCCGATTGAGGCACGCTCCAATACCATTTCCTGTGGTATTTATGTTATCCGCAGACGTCTCCTGATTGATATGATCGAGCGCTGTGCAATGGAAGACCGTTATGATTTTGTAAAGGATATTCTGATCCGCTACAAAAATCAGAAACGGATCTTCGGATATAAGATCAAAGATTACTGGAAGAATATTGCAACGGTGGAAGACTATTTCGATGCTAATATGGACTTCTTAAAACCGGAGATCCGTAATTACTTTTTCAAACAGTATCCGGATATTTATTCAAAGGTTGACGATTTGCCGCCTGCAAAGTATAATGTTGGAGCAAAGGTTGAGAACAGCCTGATTTCCAGCGGCTGTATTGTCAACGGCACGGTAGAGGATTCCGTAATCTTCAAGAAATCCTTTATCGGAAATAACTGTTACATCAAGAATTCGATCATTTTAAACGACGTATATATCGGCGATAATACGCACATCGAGAACTGTATCGTAGAAAGCCGGGATACAATCCGTGCAAATTCTTTCTATCGCGGAGAAGATGAAATCAAGATTGTAATAGAGAAAAACGACAGATACATTATCTGAAACGCGAGGGGGAATAAGTTATGACGATTACCGATGTAAGGGTTCGGAAAATTGCCAAAGAAGGTAAAATGAAAGCGATTGTATCCATTACCGTGGATGACGAGTTTGTGGTGCATGATATCAAAGTAATAGAGGGAGATAAAGGACTGTTCATCGCGATGCCGAGCAAGCGCAGCGCAGATGGGGAATACCGCGATATCGCCCATCCCATCAGCCAGGGAACCCGGGAAAAGATCCAGGGAATTATTTTGGAAGCATACAATACGGCATTGGAAGAACCGATTGCATAACTTCTTAAATGAATACAGAAAATAAATACAGACTACAACAGACAGTCCCGGTGCAGCGATGTACCGGGACTGTTTTCCTGACCGGATATCCGGTTAGAAAAGCCATCTGTATGTCTCCGCAGATGGAAAAGGCAGCAGGGTACATTCTCACTTGCCCGAGCGGGGGAAACTGTGCTAACATGAAAGCACAACAGACAGCGCCTGCTAAAGCAGAAAAGGGCAGGCAGAAGCAGGAAGGAAACGGACAGAACATGTATGTAATTGCAGGACTTGGAAACCCGAAAAAAGAATACGATAATACAAGGCATAATATCGGCTTTTCCGTCATAGATATGCTGGCAGATAAGACCGGAATTTCTGTAAACACGGCAAAGCACAAGGGACTTTTGGGTGCAGGCTATTTAAACGGGCAGAAAATAATTCTGGTAAAGCCGCTGACTTATATGAACCTGAGCGGCGAATGTATCCGGGAAGTGCTGGATTATTATAAGGTAGACGGCAGCACGAACCTGATCGTAATTCACGACGATATCAGCCTGGAGCCTGGCATCATCCGGGTGCGCAAAAAAGGCAGCGCGGGTGGTCATAACGGTTTGAAGAATATTATTCAGCATCTTGGAAAAGATCAGTTTGTGCGGATTAAGGTCGGCGTCGGGGAAAAACCGGCAGGCTACGACCTTGCGGACTATGTGCTGGGACATTTTGATCGGGAGGAGCAGGTGCTGATGAAGCAGGTTTCGGAGGAAGTCTGTGAAGCGGTGCAGATGATTCTGGAAAAAGGTCCGGATGCAGCGATGAACGTGTATAACGGGCGAAAAGTGGAGAAGGCATAGCATGAAGGTATTGACAGCTCCGCTTTGGGAATTGGCGGAGTTTAAAGAGGGAAAAGCACTTCTGGACAGAGGAAAAGGGCATGTTGCCTTTTCCGGGCTGTATGATTCCCAGAAGCTTCATATGGTATATGGATTGAGCGATGGTTTTACACAGAAAATCATCGTTACTTTCAGTGACAAAAGAGCGCGGGAAATCGGCGCAGAATATGGGTTTTACGACCGCAGGACGATGGTGTATCCGGGCAAGGATCTGATCTTTTATCAGGCGGATGTTTCCGGCGGCGATCTGGTGCGGGAGCGGATGCGTGTGCTGCGCGCGCTGCTCGAAAAACGTCCGGTTACGATCGTAACGACGATGTCCGCGTTGATGATGCCGCAGACGCCGCTTTCCGGGATTGTGTCAAGAATACTGCATTTCGATAAAAAATCAACGGTAGACGAGAGGAAACTTTCCGCTCAGCTGGTGGAAATGGGTTATGAAAAGAGCCCGCAGGTAGAGGAACCGGGACAGTTTTCCATTCGCGGCGGAATTATTGATATTTTCGATATGACGGAAGAAAATCCGTATCGAATCGAGCTGTGGGGAGACAGCGTAGAGTCGATTCGAAGCTTTGACGTGCTGTCCCAGCGTTCGGTGGAAAATCTGGATGAGATTGCGATTTATCCGGCAACGGAGCTGATGCTTTCGGAGGCGCGCAGGCAGGACGGCTTTGCGAGAATCAAAAAAGAGACGAAGCAATATGCCAAAAAATTGCGGGAGCAGGGCAATCCGGAGGCAGCGCACCGGATTGAGACGCAGATCAAAGAAATCGAAGAGTCTGCGCAGGAGTTTGGCAGTGTAGTCAATCTGGAAAGCTTCGTGCATTATTTTTATCCGCAGACGGAGTCCTTTCTGGAATTTTTTCATCCGGAAACGACGGCAGTTTTTCTGGATGAGCCACAGCATTTGTCGGAGACGGCGAACGCACTTGAAACAGAATTTCGGGAGAGCATGACCGGACGTCTGGAAAAAGGCTATATCCTGCCGGGACAGGCGCAGCTTTTGTATCCCGAAAAGGAAATTGCAGGGAAGCTGTCGCAGTATCGGGCAGCGTCACTCGCCGCACTGGATGCAAAGAGCAGCCTGTTTAAGCCGGATCGCAGGTTTGAGATCACGGTGCGCAGCATGCCGTCCTATAACAACAGTTTTGAAGCTCTGTTAAAGGACTTAAAACGTTACAAGAAAAATGGCAGCAGAGTGCTTTTGTTATGTGCATCCCGGACCCGGGCGAAGCGTCTGGCAGCCGATCTGCGGGAGCAGGAGCTGAGCGCCTTTTACAGCGAAGACCCTGACCGGGAGGTTTTGCCCGGCGAGACAGAGCTTTTTTACGGACATGTGGAAAAGGGTTTTGAATACCCAATGCTGAAATTCGCGGTCATTTCGGAGGGAGATATTTTTGGTGCGCCCAAAAAGAAAAAGCGGAAAATTCAGCGTTATGAGGGCACGAAAATCCGTGATTTCGGGGAGCTGAAGGTCGGGGATTATGTCGTACATGAGACGCACGGTCTCGGCATTTATCAGGGCATCGAAAAGGTCGAGATGGAGGGAACGGTCCGGGATTACATGAAAATTTCGTACCGGGACGGAGGAAACCTCTATGTGCTGGCAACCGGTCTGGACGCGATTCAGAAGTACGCATCCGCCGATGCAGCGAAAAAACCGAAGTTAAACAAGCTCGGAACGCAGGAGTGGCACAAGACCAAGACCCGTGTCCGGGCGGCAGTGGATGAGGTCGCAAAGGATCTGGTGGAGCTGTATGCGGCGCGCCAGAACGGGAAGGGATACGCTTTTTCGGAGGATACGGTCTGGCAGCGGGAGTTTGAAGAAATGTTCCCGTTTGAGGAAACGGATGACCAGCTGATGGCAATTGCGGCGACGAAGCGGGACATGGAGAGCAACAAAATCATGGATCGCCTGATCTGCGGGGACGTTGGCTATGGCAAAACCGAGGTTGCAATCCGCGCGGCATTTAAGGCGGTGCAGGACGGCAAGCAGGTTGTTTTTCTGGTGCCGACGACGATTCTGGCGCAGCAGCACTACAATACCTTTGTGCAGCGGATGAAGGATTATCCGATCCGGATTGAGCAGATGTCGCGGTTTCGGACGCCTGCGCAGCAGAAAAAGGTGATCGAGGATCTCAAAAAAGGTCTGGTGGATATCGTGATCGGGACACATCGCGTGCTTTCATCGGATATGCAATATAAGGATCTTGGTCTTTTGATGATCGACGAGGAGCAGCGCTTTGGCGTGACCCATAAGGAAAAGATCAAGAAAATGAAAGAGAACGTGGATGTGCTGACCCTGACGGCAACGCCGATTCCACGGACCCTGCATATGTCTTTGGTCGGTATCCGCGACATGAGCGTGCTGGAGGAAGCGCCGGAGGAACGTCAGCCGATCCAGACCTATGTGATGGAATATAATGAAGAAATGGTGCGTGAGGCGATCACCCGTGAGCTGTCCCGGAATGGTCAGGTGTATTATGTATACAACCGCGTCAATACGATTGCAGATATGGCAGCAAGGATTGGGGAAATGGTGCCGGATGCGAATGTGGCATTTGCACACGGACAGATGTCGGAGAGAGAGCTGGAAAAAATCATGTTTAGCTTTATCAACGGCGAAATCGACATCCTGGTTGCGACGACGATCATCGAAACCGGACTGGACATTTCCAACGTCAACACGATCATCATCCACGATTCTGACCGAATGGGATTGTCCCAGCTATATCAGCTGCGCGGACGTGTCGGGCGGTCGAACCGGACGGCTTATGCATTTTTGATGTATAAGCGGGATAAGGTGTTAAAAGAAGTGGCGGAGAAGCGGCTTCAGGCCATCCGTGAATTTACAGAATTAGGCTCCGGCATCAAAATTGCCATGCGTGATCTGGAGATCCGCGGCGCCGGTAATCTGCTGGGATTAAGTCAGCACGGACATATGGAGGCTGTGGGATATGACCTGTACTGCAAGATGTTAAACGAAGCCGTGAAGGAAGCAAAGGGGCTTAAGACTGAGGAAAGCTACGACACGACAATCGACGTTGACTTAGATGCGTACATCCCGATGGGCTATATCCCAAATGAGATGCAGAAGTTAGACATTTACAAGAGAATCGCGGATATTGAGACCGAGGAGGAGACGGAGGAAATGTTAGAGGAGCTGATCGACCGCTTCGGAGATCCACCGAAATCTGTCGAAAATCTGCTCTATATCGCAAAAATTAAGTCTCTCGCACATCACGTTTACATGACAGAAGTGTCACAAAAGGGGGATACGGTCCGTTTCAAGCTCTATGAAAGAGCCGGGATCGATGTGACGAAGATACCGGAGCTGACAGCGCAGTATGCAGGCAGTGTGAAGTTTACCGCCGATACGAAAACTCCGTTTTTCACGTATGTGCTCAGAAAGAACAGCAGGGAGAAAAATGTGGACGCGCTGACAGTGATCGAGAACTTCCTGCGTACGGCAGGAGAAATCCTGCTTCCGGCAGAGGATCCTGTGAAAAAAGTATGAAAAATGTTGCCACAGCAGGATAAAAGCTCTATAATAAAGCGAGTGAAATGACATGTTTCTCCGCAAAACAGGGAGAAAATAAGGAGGACTTATGAATACAAAGAAATTTACAGCACTGCTGCTCAGTGGTGTTATGGCAGCATCTGTATTGGCAGGATGCGGCGGCATTGATAAGGATGCAGTGGTTGCAACGTTAGATGGACAAGAGATTAAGCTCGGAGTTGCCAACTTTGCAGCGAGACTGCAGCAGGCACAGTACGATGATTTTTATACCGCATATTTCGGTGAGGATGTGTGGAACTCTGATCGCTATGGAAATGGGACAACCATGCAGGATAATTTAAAGGACAGCGTGATCGGTTCCATCGAAGATATGTATGTACTGAAAAATCATATGGACGATTATGGCGTGGCTCTTTCTGAGGAAGATCAGACCGCGATTAAGACGACAGCAGCAGAGTTTATGTCTGTCAATACAGACGATGCATTAGAGGCGATGGGCGCGACAGAGGATATCGTGGAAGAATACCTGACACTTGTGACGATCCAGACGAGAATGCGCGAAGCAATCATTGTGGATGCAGATACGAATGTAAGCGATGAGGAAGCGAATACGAGCGATTACAGCTATGTGGTAATTTCCAAGACAAGCTATAAGGATGCGGACGGTAACACCGTGGATTACACAGATGAAGAAAAGGCAGATCTTGCGGATACTGTGAAGAAGTTCCAGTCCGCAGCCACAACCGTTACCCTTGAGGATGCAGCAGATGAATTCGGGTATACCGTGAGCACAGGAAGCTTTGCATCTGATAACACTACACTGGATGCAGATGTGCTTGCAGCGTTGCAGGGGCTGACCGAGGAGGGACAGGTTTCCGATGTCGTAGAGACAGACAGCTCCTATTATGTACTCCGTCTTGACACAATCACAGATGCGGACAAGACCGAGCAGCACAGACAAGAGATCATTGGCAATCGCCAGAGTGAACTGTACAACGAAGTACTTCAGGGCTACAAAGATGAAGCAGAATGGGTATTGAATGAAAAGGTATGGAAAACCGTAACTTTTGATAATCTATTCACAACAACGGTAGAATCAACAGAGACAGAAACCGTTGACAGCACAGAGCCTGCAGCAACAGAGGAGCAGACAGAGACAACTGGTCAGACAGAGTCAGTGGCAGAGACAGAGGCAGTAGACGGAACGGAATCCGTACAGTAAGAGACAGCAGGAGAGCATGGTTTTTTGAAAAACAAAGAATCTTTGCTCTCTTTTTTTGTCAGATCGTGCAGGGAGCTTGTAGAAATGGCAATTTTATGTTATCGTAAAGTAGGATGATTCCCGGCTGTAAAGAATGGCTAGCAGGAATCAGAAGACTGGAAATATCAGAGGAACAGAGAAGAGATCATAAGATGAAAGATAATATTGTGTTAATTGGAATGCCAGGAGCAGGGAAGAGCACAGCGGGTGTCATCCTTGCAAAGGTACTTGGATATCAGTTTGTAGATGCAGATCTTGTCATCCAGGAGGAGGAAGGAAAGCGTTTACATGAGATTATAGAAGAAGTTGGAACGGATGGATTCATCGAGGTGGAGAACCGTGTGAATGCCTCCCTTACGGCAGAGCACTCCGTCATTGCAACCGGCGGAAGTGTTGTGTACGGAACAGAGGCGATGGAACATCTGAAGGCAATCGGAACGGTGATCTACTTAAAGCTTCCGTATGAAGTAGTGCGGAAGAGATTGAGTGATATTAAGGGCAGGGGTGTCGTGTTAAAGGACGGACAGACATTAAAGGATCTGTATGAGGAACGGGTTCTTTTGTATGAAAAATATGCGGATATCATTGTGGATGAGCTCGGGCGGAATGTGGAACAGACAGTAGAAGAGATCGTGAGGCTTTGGAATGTATAAGATGGAGAAGAGAAAGATCACGGGAAAAACAGTCGTTCAGTCGGGTGTGCTTGCCGGTCTGGCACTGTTTCTGTTTCTTGCGGCAGTCTCACAGAAGAAGAATATCGGTCAGGGATATGAACAGATTTATTTTAACGGGGAGCTCGTCGGAAATGTTGCAAAGACGGTCGATGCTTCACATGCCATACATGCGGTGAGGCGGGAGCTTGCAGCAGAGAGTGATGTTCCGGTCTGTATGGATTATGAATATTCTTCCAGCAGTGCCAACAACTGGTTTGCAACCCTTATGACGGAAAAAGAATTAAAAGAAGCCTTAAAGGAAAGAATGAAAGTATCTGAGATCCACACACAGATTCGTGCCTACACGGTAGCAATCGACGGTTACCGCGGCAATTTTAAGAGTGTGCAGGAGGTTGTGGATTTCTTAAATGCAGTGAAGGAGAAGGAAGAGCCAAATCCTTCTTTTACCACAAGAATTTTAAAAGAGGAGAGTCATATTGGTGGAATCATGCGGGCACAGCTTGCTGCGGTCGGTGGGGAAGCAGACGGGGAAGAGGTAAAGCTTGCCGAGCAGGAACTTCAGATTGCACAGGCAGTATCTGCAGGCGTGAACGGGGATCTAGCCAGCCAGATGACGGAGGACAGCTCTGACAGAAAAAAAGGTTACGAGATGGGAACGCTCGACATGAAGTTCTTAGAGAACGTAGAAGTCTATGAGAATTATGTTTCAGCAGAGGAGCTTTGCGATGTGGACGGGCAGGTTGAGGAAGTAACCAAAGAGAAAGAAACGAATAAGATATATGTAGTAGAGAACGGAGATGTACTGTCCGTGATTGCAATGAACCATGATACAACCGTGGCGAATATTCTTACGCTGAACGGTTTTGACAGTGCAGATGTCAGAATTTTCCCGGGACAGGAGTTAATTATCGCGGTTCCGGAGCCGGACTTGAGCCTAAAGGTGACAAAAGGCGAGGTCTATGAGGAAGATTATCAGGCAGATCCGGTTATCATTGAAAACGATGAATGGTATACAACGAAGCAGGTCGTGCATCAGGAAGGTACAGCCGGTCACAGGGAACGGAATGATATTGTTACCTATGAGAACGGTGTGGAGACAGCGCGCGAGCTTGCACACGAGACAATCTTAGTGGAGTCAACCCCGGCAGTGATTGAGCAGGGAACGATTAAGCCGCCAACGTATATTAAGCCGCTTGCTGGTGGACACTTTACCTCCGGATTCGGAAGAAGATGGGGAAGAATGCATAAAGGGGTCGACTGGGGCTGCCCGACCGGAACGACCGTCTATGCTTCGAGTGCCGGTACGGTTGTAAGTGCCGGATACAACAGCGGATATGGAAATAACGTGGTTATTAGCCATCCGGATGGACGCATGACAAGATATGCACATAACAGCAAGCTGTTAGTACATGCCGGACAGTGGGTGGAGCAGGGACAGAGCATCGCTTTAAGCGGAAGCACCGGAAGGTCAACCGGACCGCACGTGCATTTTGAGATCTACATCAATGGTGTTGCAGTGAACCCGCTCGATTATATCGGCCAGTAAAATATTTCCATACAGGAAAAGGAACTTGACAAACGACCGGAATGGTCACTATAATGTTGTGTTTGTAAAAAATGTTCGTAGAGGTGCAATATGGAACAGTATGTAATCAAAGGTGGAAATCCGCTGGTTGGCGAAGTGGAGATTGGCGGAGCAAAAAATGCAGCGCTTGCAATTCTTTCTGCAGCAGTCATGACGGATGAGACCGTTACAATAGAGAATCTCCCAAATGTGAGAGATATTAATGTATTATTAAATGCGATTCAGGAGATTGGGGCGCGGGTGGACAGAATCGATGCCCATACCGTGAAGATTAATGGCTCTTTTATCCGTGATTTTAATGTTGACAATGAGTTTATTCGCAAGATCCGTGCGTCTTATTACCTGATCGGCGCCCTGCTTGGCAAGTACAAGAGGGCAGAGGTCGCACTGCCGGGTGGGTGCAATATTGGAAGCCGTCCGATTGACCTTCATTTAAAAGGATTTAGTGCACTTGGCGCCCATGTGGATATCAGGCATGGGCTTGTGTATGCTTCTGCAGAGAAGCTGACAGGAACCCATATTTATCTGGATAAAGTATCCGTGGGTGCCACGATCAATATTATGATGGCAGCTTCCATGGCAGAGGGTAAGACAATTATTGAGAATGCAGCGAAGGAGCCACATGTCGTTGACGTGGCGAACTTCTTAAATAGCATGGGAGCCCAGATCCGCGGAGCAGGAACAGATGTCATCCGCATTGTCGGCGTAGAAAAGCTTCACAAGACCGAATATTCCATTATTCCGGATCAGATTGAGGCAGGAACGTTCATGTTTGCAGCAGCCGCTACCAAAGGCGATGTGACAGTGAAGAATGTGATACCGAAGCATTTAGAGGCGACGACAGCGAAGCTTTTAGAGATTGGCTGTGAGGTGGAAGAGTTCGACGATGCTGTCCGCGTGGTCGCATCCAAGCCATTACACCATACCCAGGTGACGACACTGCCGTACCCTGGTTTCCCGACCGACATGCAGCCACAGATGGCAGTTGTCCTTGGAATTGCAGAGGGAACGAGCACGGTGACAGAGAGTATATTCGAGAACCGCTTCAAATATGTGGATGAGCTGACCCGCATGGGAGCCAATATTAAGGTGGAGAGCAACATTGCGATCATCAATGGCACAGAGCGCTACACAGGAGCAAGAGTGAACGCACCGGATCTGCGTGCAGGGGCTGCGCTTGTCATTGCAGGGCTTGCTGCAGAAGGAATTACAGTTGTAGATGATATTTACTATATCGAGCGTGGATACGAAGAGTTTGAATCCAAGTTAGCCTCCCTCGGTGCGCAGATCGAGAAAGTTAATACGGAAAAAGAGATCCAGAAGTTTACACTGAAGGTATCTTAAGATATATACAATCTTCCGATTTTGTATATGAGTGGAAAAAAACGCTTGACAGAGACGATGGAAGATAGTATCTTATGCAAGTAAGATTTGAAAATTCAATATTGTATAAAATTTTCTTATTCAGAGTGATGGAGATACATAGGATCTGAGAAGTCACGGCAACCCCTCTACGGAAGGTGCCTACCTGAGCGAGCAAATATAATGAAAACTATATTTTATAGTTCGAACAATAAGAGGATTTGATAATCTGATGATTTATTCAACTCCGCATGTTCGCCATGACGGAGTTTTTTCATTTATAGGTATAGGAAAATATATCCTATGAATGAAAAACGCTCCGTGAAAATTGCACTGCGGCGGAGACGTATGATGTCGCAAAAGTGTGTATTCTATTGTATCGAATATATTCCCGTCCCGCACCGAGTAATTCCCAGATCAGGAAAGAAAAGGAGCGTACAGACGTATGGAATTTATGACAGGAGTAAACAAAAAAGAAACAGTAGAAATCAGTGAAATCTTAGCAGGAGATTTCGAAGGAAAAAGCGTGAAGGTAAACGGCGCGGTGCACACAATCCGTGATATGGGTGAGGTCGCCTTTGTCGTTTTACGAAAACGCGAAGGTCTTTTACAGTGTGTATTCGAAGAGGAAAAGACCAGATTCGATCTGAAAGATTTGAAGGAAGCAGCCACCATTGAGGTGGAAGGAATTGTGAAGTCAGAGGACCGGGCACCGAATGGATTTGAGATCCGTCTTGAGAGCATCCGGGTATTGTCAGAGCCGGCAGCGCCGATGCCGCTTGCAATTTCAAAATGGAAATTAAATACTTCCCTGGAAGCAAACTTAAATAACCGCTCCATTGCACTCAGAAACATCAGGGAGCGCGCAAAGTTCAAGATCCAGGAAGGAATTGTCAGAGGTTTCCGTGATTTCTTATATGGACAGGGATTTACAGAGATCCATACGCCGAAGATCGGGGCAAAAGGAGCAGAGGGTGGAGCAAACATGTTCCGCATGGATTATTTCCACAGACCAGCGGTATTAGCCCAGAGCCCACAGTTTTACAAACAGATGATGGTAGGTGTGTTTGACCGTGTTTTTGAAACTGCACCGGTGTTCCGTGCAGAGAAGCACAACACGAAGCGTCATCTGAACGAGTACACAAGCCTTGACTTTGAGATGGGATACATCGATGGATTTGAAGATATTATGGCAATGGAAACCGGATTTTTACAGTACATGGTGGAGCTTTTGAAGAAAGATTACGCGAAAGAACTTCAGATTCTTGACGTGAAGCTGCCGAATGTCGACCGGATCCCGACCGTAAGGTTTGACGAGGCGAAGAGAAAAGTAGCGGAGAAATATAACAGACAGATCCGTAACCCGTATGATTTAGAGCCGGAGGAGGAAGCACTGATCGGACAGTATTTCAAGGAGGAGTGCGATGCGGACTTCGTATTTGTCACTCATTATCCGTCGAAGAAGAGACCGTTTTACGCGATGGATGATCCGACAGACCCGACTTATACGTTAAGCTTTGATCTGCTCTATCATGGACTTGAGATTACGACCGGCGGACAGCGTATCCATGATTATCAGATGCTTTTGGAGAAGCTGCAAAAACGAGGCATGACAACAGAGGGAATGGAACAGTATATGGATACATTCAAACATGGAATGCCGCCGCATGGAGGACTTGGAATCGGATTAGAAAGGCTGACGATGAAGCTGATCGGGGAGGACAATGTGCGTGAGACCACGCTGTTCCCGAGAGACATGAGCAGATTAGAGCCATAACAGGCAGGATAAAACGAAAGGGAGAAACCAGATGGATCTTGTGAAAGCACTGGAGCATTATGTTCCATATAATGAACAGGAAGAAAAAGACAGGCAGGTGATGTTGCAGTTACTTCGGACGACACCGGATATTTTTGAAAGAAAAAACCAGACGGCGCATTTTACCGCGTCCTCATGGCTTTTGAACCGGGAGCATGATCAGGTGCTGATGATTTACCACAATATCTATCATTCCTGGGCATGGACCGGTGGACATGCGGACGGAGAGACAGATCTTCTTGCCGTCGCCATGAGAGAGGCGAAAGAGGAGACCGGCGTGACAGCAATCAAAGCGCTGTCAGAGCTTCCGTTTTCCATTGAGATCCTGACGGTGGACGGGCATGTGAAGCGCGGGAGCTATGTACCGTCCCACCTGCACCTGAATGTCACGTATCTGCTGGAAGCGGACGAGGATGAGGTGCTTCGGGTGAAACCGGATGAGAACAGCGGTGTGAAGTGGTTTTCCCTTGAGGCGGCACTTGCAGCGAGCACGGAAGCCTGGATGGTGGAACGTGTTTACCGGAAGTTGAATGAGAAGCTGGCACAGATTAGATAAGCCCGCAGCGGCAGCAGAAGTTTTTACAGGGAAAGGAAAAAGAAAAATGGCAAATATCATATCGGATGAGACGATCGAATATGTTGGAATTCTTGCAAAACTGGAATTAAGCGACGAAGAGAAAGAGCGCGCCAAGAAGGATATGGGCGATATGTTAGATTATATTGACCAGTTAAATGAACTGGATACAGAAGGTGTGGAGCCGATGTCACATGTATTTCCAATGACAAATGTCTTCCGTGAGGATGTGGTGACAAATGGGGATGGAAGCGAGGCAACCTTATTAAACGCACCATGCAAAAAGGATGGCGGATTCAAGGTTCCAAAGACAATCGGATAAAACAGGAAGGTGATCGGAATGAATTTAATGAGTTTGACTGCCGTTGAATTAGGCAGAAAGATAAAAGCAAAAGAGGTCACAGTGAAGGAAGCTGTCACAGCTGCGTTAGACGCGATCGAGGCGAAGGAAGTAAAAGTGAACAGTTTCGTGACCGTGGATAGGGAAAGAGCCTTAAAGAGAGCGGAGGAAGTGCAGAAGTTGATCGATGACGGGACACTGACAGGTCCGCTTGCCGGAGTGCCAGTTGCAGTGAAGGACAACATGTGCACAAAGGATGTGCTGACTACCTGTTCCTCGAATATTTTATATAATTTCAAGCCAACGTACAGCGCACAGGCAGTAGAGAACCTCGAAGCTGCAGGCGCAGTGATGATTGGAAAAACAAATATGGACGAATTTGCGATGGGAAGTACAACCGAGACATCCGCATTCGGGGCAACGAAAAACCCGTGGAATGAAGCCCATGTTCCAGGTGGTTCCTCCGGCGGTTCCTGTGCGGCAGTGGCAGCGGAGGAGTGCTCTTATGCCCTTGGTTCAGATACTGGTGGTTCTATCCGTCAGCCAAGCTCTTTTTGTGGGGTGACCGGTATCAAACCGACTTACGGAACCGTTTCAAGATATGGGCTGATCGCCTACGGATCTTCGCTAGACCAGATCGGACCGATCGCAAAGGACGTGACGGACTGTGCTACGATTTTAGAAGCAATTGCTTCCTATGATAAGAAGGATTCCACCTCGATTCCAAGGGATGACTTAAAGTTTACAGACGCACTCGTGGACGATGTAAGGGGAATGAGGATCGGAATCCCGAGGGATTATTTCGGGGAAGGTCTTGATCCGGAAGTGAAGGAGGCAGTGCTTGCGGCAGCAAAGGCGTTAGAGGAAAAGGGCGCAATTGTGGAGGAATTCGACTTAAGCCTTGTAGAGTACGCGATTCCGGCCTATTATGTCATTGCCTGTGCGGAGGCGAGCTCGAACCTTGCCCGCTTCGACGGCGTGAAATACGGCTACCGTACGAGAGAATACGAGGGACTTCACAACATGTATAAGAAATCGCGTTCCGAGGGCTTTGGCCCGGAGGTAAAACGGAGAATTATGCTCGGTTCCTTCGTGTTAAGCAGCGGTTATTACGATGCCTATTACCTGAAAGCACTCCGCACAAAAGCACTGATTAAGAAAGCTTTTGAGGAAGCTTTTTCCAGATATGATGTCATCTTAGGACCTGCAGCTCCGACGACAGCGCCGAGGCTTGGCGAGTCATTAAGCGATCCGATCAAGATGTATCTTGGTGATATCTATACGGTTTCTGTCAACCTTGCAGGACTTCCGGGAATCTCCCTGCCTTGCGGAAAAGATGCAAAAGGGCTTCCAATCGGTCTGCAGCTCATCGGGGACTGCTTCAAAGAGAAGAATATCATCCGTGCAGCATACGCGTTTGAACAGACAAGAACCTATGAGCACAGTCCGTTAGCATAAGTTTGGAGGAATCGTCATGAGTAAAATATATGAGACAGTGATCGGACTTGAAGTCCATGTGGAATTAGCGACTAAAACCAAA
>ERZ773107.1447-NODE-1447-length-21164-cov-4.008338_pt1 | contig 21164 bp, 14 predicted proteins | sample MGYA00580571_ERZ773107 | MGnify/ENA primary metagenome ERZ773107 (study PRJEB29015, sample SAMEA2737843) | human gut metagenome | biome: human gut; feature: human-associated habitat; material: faeces | place: China | collected 2012 ... | reverse complement strand
AAGCATTGGTTCATAACCACACACTTTCGTTTCGATAATATTGCGTATCCCAAACAGGAGTGTATGATAAATATCGATTTTTCGCTGTGTATTCGCGATCTGTTCCTCCTGTGTGCCAAACTCCTTTTCCTGTAAATGTATGATGACACCTGCCGGAATTGCGATCAGCAATAAAAGAAGCGGAAGGTATGGATTTGCACGATATAAATAAGCTGCGATCACAACCATTTCCGGCAAATAGAGTAAGAGAATCATCATCCAGGTATCAATGAACCGTCGGATGCTGTTCGTTCCGCGGTATGCCTTATTCATTTTTTCCAAAAATTCTGTCTTTTCAAATTCGATTGCCGGTGTTTCCGAAATCTTACGGTTCACATTATTTTTCATGCCTGCTCCGGCAATCAGATCGTAATATTCATACAGATAATTGACGATCAAATCAATGATATGACACAAAACCCGCGCACCTACGAATAACAAAAGACTTTTCACTACGTCAGGCATCCCGTCTTTGCCCGGCATCCCTGCAATGTAATCAAACAACTGCTGCAGGGCAATGATCGGGAAGATACGCGATACACCCTGTATCATTGTAAAAATGTAACTTAACAAAAACATCGTTTTGGATGCTGTAAACAGCTCCCGAAAGGCTTTCCATATGATCTTATTTTTCATTCTGTTCATACCATCCCCTCTGCGTCTGATACATCTGCGCATAGATACCGGAAAAAGCAAGAAGTGATTCGTGCGTTCCACATTCACAGACTTTTCCGTCCTTTAACACAAGGATCTCATTTGCAATCTTAGCTGCACCCAGGCGGTGGGTCACAAGAATCGTAAACTGATTCTTCATCACACTCTGAAAAATACGATAAAGCTCTGCTTCCCTGATCGGGTCAATTGCTGCCGTCGGTTCATCAAGCACATAAATGCTGCTGTTTTCCAGCATTGCACGCGCAATTGCAATGAGCTGCCACTGTCCGCCTGACAATTCCGTTCCGCTTTCTTCTATTCTTCCAAGCAGGACGTTCTCCTCTTTTCCGTCAAACCAATCTACTCCCAGCTTTTCAAAAACATCCGCAATCTTTTCACGGTTCTGTGTTTTCAGATACTCTTCTAACTGCACCTCATAGTGTGTAATTTCCTGCGGTACATATGCAAAACAATTCCGAAGTTCCTCTTTTTTCAGCTTTCTGATATCGGTTCCATTGATCAGAATTTCCCCTTCATAATGATCATAAAATCCCATGAGAAGCCTTAACAGGGTGCTTTTCCCTGCACCATTTTCTCCAACAATCGCATATTCTTTTCCACCTTCAAACTCATAGGAAAGGTTGTCGAAAATCTTTCTGTCACTTCCGGGATAGCAAAAACTGACATTTCTTAATGTAATCCCGTTTATTTTTTTGCTCTCCATGTTCTGCCCGCCACAGTCTTCTTCCTCCAGTGCGGTAAATCTTTCAAAATCCTGCGCATACATCCGCCCCTTCTCATAATCACTCATTTTACCTGCAAATTTTCCGGAAATCTGATCGATAAAATGAAGAAAGCTCTTCTGTATGGAAATGAAAAAACCGACCGTCATCGCCTCTTTCCATACGAGAAGCAATAGCAGAAATGCTTCCATTCCAATCACAAACGTTGCAAATACATTGATACTCTCCGTTGCCGCAAAGATCTTCAGGTTGGCTTTCCGCTCGATCTCCACAGCCTCGCCAAACTTTTTTGCCCAACGCCTGTTAAAATAATCACTGTAACCAAAAAGTGTGCGTTCTTCTACATATTTCCGGTCTGTCAATACACTCTGATAATAATCTGCCCTTCGAAACAGCTCCTCAGACTCCTCATAAGCTTCGTAACTGTGTCTGCCGTTTCGCACGGAATAAATAATATATGGAAAAAGAACCACTAACAAAACAAAGGCAATCCATATATTCTGCACTGCGACAAGCGCAAAGATCCCGACAATTTCCAACAGAATGGCAAGCAGAGAAATACTGTTTTCAAAATAATCGCAAAATTTCTCTGCCGTATCTGTTCCAATTCTCTGAAACAGTTCCTGATTTTCTGTCTGCTCTAATGTAAGATACGAAAGTCGCTTCTTTTTTTCAAATAAATAAGACGAAATTTCTGTCTCTGCTGCACGCTTTAGCTTTGTCCAGAATACTCCTTCCACGTAGACAATCACACTCTTACATAAGTAAAACCCTGCCAGCAGCAGAACTCCTTGAAGCAGCGGTTTGCTGCTTCCTGTGATTCTGTCTGCGATGTTATCAATAAGATGCGCGATAATGATTGTTTCCACACAAAAAAGCAGTGTTGTTAATGTTTTTAGAAGCAACACTGCTAAGGTATTCTTTTTGTCTAGTTTTAGAAAATAATTTATGTAATACATGACTGTTCTCCTGTTTTTTTATTATACAGAATCTATCCAAATTCACAATGTACGCCATCAGAAACTAAAAAGTTTCCATTTATGTATATCTATCTTTATCGTACCCAAAATGTATCACTTGTCACATGTAGTTTGATGTTCTATAATAGTATAAATACCAGACCAACGAAAGAGGTTCTACTTCATGAGTATACAAAACGCCGGAAAAACCATTCGGGATGCCCGAATGCGAGCAGGATTAACACAAGAACAATTATCATACGGCATCTGTTCCGTTCTGTCACTTTCCCGAATAGAAAATAATACTGCCGGAATCAGCCCTGTCACTTTTCAAACACTTATGACCAGAGCTGGTGCTCCCAGTGAAATCTATCCGATGTTTAAAGATCGAACGGACTTCGACTGTTTCTACTGTCTGAAACGTGCATCTGTCCTTTTAAACTCCTGGAAGCTTCAGGAAACCTATGACGAGCTGGAAAAAATCGAAAAATGGAACTGGGGAAATAACCGTTTCTATTATCAGGAATGGTTGTATCTGCATGCCCATCTGCAACAGCGGTCCGAATTTGAAAATCATGACGAGCTTTATACGCTCCTTTGCCAAGCCTTGCGTCTGACTTCACCGGATCTTGATCTGGTCAATTTTAAGCATGCCTACTTATCTATCGTCGAAATAGCACTCCTGACTGCGATTGCGCAGGAACTGCTGGCACTCGATCAGGCAGAACTCTGTCAGACGGTCTGCCAGCAATTATCAGATTACCTGTCAAATTCTACGATTACCTATCGGGAGAAAGACTGTCTGATGGCTGAACTGGCAATTGTATACGGATATTACCTGCTTAAAATGGAACGTTATGCAGAACTTCTTTCCTGTGCAGATTTTCACCGCCATAAAATGGTGGAACGTTCCGAAGATGGACCTCTTCTGTCGCTCACTTTCCTGACAGCTTTGGGATACTATTATACTGGCGATAAAAAGAAAGCTTATTCTTATTTTAAAGCTGTATTTTTCTCCGCTTTATCGATCGACAGCTACTACGCCACAAGCTGCCGCAATTATGTGATAAGCCATGCACTTTTTACCTTAGATGAGTATCTTGCAAAACAGCCAGATGTCAAAAAAACGGTTTTTCCAGTAAAAAAAGCCACAGATACCACTTCTTTTTCAGATGGTACTTATGACTTCTTTTCGTCCGATCTTTTAACAATCGGGAAATTAATCCGTGAACTTCGCACCGAGCAGCACTTGCAGCAGACTGTTCTCTGTCAGGGGCTGTGCAGTAAATCCAAACTGTCCAAAATTGAAAGTGAAACTTTACAACCGGATATTTTTCTTACAGAAGCTCTCTTACAGCGACTGGGGATTTCTGACCGTATTTTCACTTTTTACGGGAGCAGACATCATGCTGAATTATATGAATTACGTTGCAAGCTGATTCGTGATGAACACTTTTCCATAGAAGAAAAAATGACAAATATCCAGCAATTTAAGGAACTGATCTCTCCTAATGATATTTTACCTGAACAATTTTATCAGTATAGTATTGCCATGTTAGAAAATGATCCTTATACAAGCATTCAAATGCTTTATAATGCTCTTTATCTCACGCTACCGAACTTTAATATCCTTTATCTTCACAACTACCATCTGTCATGGAATGAGCTCACGATACTAAACGGGATTGCAAGTAAGTATCGTTACACAGACACACCTTTTATTGGGACTCAGATATTGCAAAAGCTTTTAGAATATTACCAGATACATAAGCCGGATATTTTATTAAAACGTAATACCTGTACTGTGACCTTTTGTATTATCAGCAGAAGCCTTTATATCCAAAAACGTTTTTTTGAATTATCTACATTGCTAACAACAGAGAATATGCCGTTATTGCAGTTACGTCTAGGTCTTTATTCTGCTTTTTTATTTTATTACGCACAGGCATTAGCTGAATGCTCACAGTTTATTCCGGCTACCCAATATGCTGTCTATAGCTGTGAAATTGATAATTTATTTGAGCTTTCAAACAACTCAGATGTTTTACGGATGTATTTTTTAGAAGACTTTTCGATTATTGTTCCTTAGTCTTTTTCTTTTTCCCCCGTTGGACGTTCTCCACACGTTACAACCTCATGTATATTACTTACTTCATCCGCTGTAGTAAGTAATGTACAGGCCAGCAGCATGACTGCTGCGATCTTTATGATTCCATTGTTTCTGTTTTTTCTTTTCTTATTCATTTGTCTCAATCTCCTTTATAACCAACGTGACGGATTTCCACTACAAGCTCCATCAATTAGCATCCCGGATCTTATATCATCTTCCAGCTTATTGCAGACTTTATACTCGCTTATCGCTTCACTTGTTTCATGCTCCACTTCTTCACACCAAATTGATAACTGATTCATTCTTCTTACCTCTCTCCTGATTTTTTATGTTAAATTCAGTAACACCCAAATGCATACCGGCGAGCATTTTTTGTCACGAATTATAACCTTAATGATATTAAGTTACTTTCTAGCCACTCGTCACCTTCCAACTGAGGTTCCAGCCATTCGATCATCTCAAAATACATATCCTGAAAGCTTTTTCCAAAGACTTCCTGAAAATATCCATCGCTTTTTACCAATTCCACCAATTTCTCCAAGCCGTATTGATCCACGATATATTTGCTCATTACCGCTCTCTGTGCGTATTGTAATTCTGCAACGGAAACAGGATATATCTCCTTAGCTTTCAGCTTGTGCTGTTTCCATGTATATCTGAGTCTTCCCATACTGAGAGAATAAGTATTCTGCTTTTCATCCCAATATCCTAACTCTTTCAAGCCCTCGGCATAGTCTTCATCGTAATAACCCAACAATTTACTGTTTTCCCTGTTTTCTAATTCAAATGTTTCTAATAATGTTGGAAACCACTCATCTAAAAAATGTCTTGCCCCAAATATTTTATCCGTCCCACAAGCCAAGTGGTGTACATACTCGTGGAGCAAATAATGTGCCACATCTGCCCATCCATAATTTATAACGATTGTATCAGATCCAACAAGATATTGACTCGGCTCCGGTGGTTTTGCTTTTACAAACTTTGTACAGATTTTAACTTTATTAAGATTTTCCGGTAAATATTCCTTCAAATATGCTCTAGCCTCTGCAAAATCGAAACGACGGAGTTGCTCCAGTTCCATATAATTTTCTACCATTTCCTTATAGGTAAGACTTCTCACATCATCATCATCCCATAACCAAATTGCGTCTTCCTGCTCTATTTTGTATGTTGCGTGAGCGGTATTATTCGTCCTGCTATTTGCATAGAATCCCTCATAATTATTATATTGAAATGCGATTTTCCCCATTTCCTGATATGTCTTTTCACTCCCAATATCTTTTAGCCATTCATTTTTTGATTCTGTTAATTTCTCCTGTACTTCGTCATCCTTGCTCCCTGCTTTCCTGCAAAGTTCTTCCAGTTCTGCAAAAGCATTTTGATCTTTATACCATACAGCAAATTCTTTTACGGCAAGTCTGGTTGTATCTGCTTCTTCTTCATTAAAATATACAGCTTCAATCATCGGAAGGTTAAAATCAAGGAAATTTATATTCTCTTCTTTCCCTATGAACTCTTTTATCTGATCCTGAATTTTCTGTTTTTCTTTCTTTTCTGATTTTTCATCTATAATTCCATTTTCCATGCAGTAAACATACAGTAATCCATATTCCTCCGCTGCATCCCATGCAGCCGTATTCCTTTTTTTTAGGATTTCCCATATGCTGTCCATTGTAATCTTATTCTCAACGGCTACCTGATCGTTTTTTTCTACCACTTCTTCCTCTGAAAAGCCAACGTAAACTTTCACATCGGGGGTTATGGTTCCTGGGAATACAGTATCCACATATTCTGCTACTGCACTTATCTTTCCTACATAATTCTCTGCCGTTTTTTCATCAAAAGAATCCGTTTTAAAATAATAAGTACTGTCTTTATATGTTAAACTAGTGCAGCTTCCACTCCACCCTGTTAATTTGCAATTTTGTTTCTGCCAGTCTGCATCCTGTATGGTATAGTTTACTTCTGATTTTCTGCCATTAAAGACTATATATGTTACTATCATTGCGAATACTATACCAAGTACTAACCCTATTGCTATTTTTTTATTTTTCATAAATGCTTCCACTCATTTAATATTTTCTTATCTTTAATGGAGGGAAGAGAACACACCTCTTCCCTCCATCATTATTAATTGCAGCCTTCTTTATATGCTGCGTTATAATTACCACCTGGTAACGGAACCAATCCTGCGCGGATCTCATCCTCTGCCTTATTGCACAGTCTGCACACACTGATACCTTCATTAACGTTAGCCTGATTTCCCGTCTCTTCACTCCAAATTTCTAAATTTGTCATTCTTTTTACCTCTCTCCTATTTTTTATGTTAAATTTCGCAACAACCAAACGCATGCCGGCGAGCATTTTATTGTCACGAATTATAACCCTTTTCAACCAGACGCAACCGTCTGATTTTCTATGATAAATATTTCATCTACATACTCTACTCTCCGTCTGTCATGTTCTACAACAAAAATTCTTTTTCCAGCAAAATATTTCTGAAAAATATCGTGGAACTGCTTTCTGAACTCCTCATCCAGATTTGCCAGTGGTTCATCCAAAATCAGTACTTTTCCATTGCACAAAGCCGCCCTCATCAGTTGCATTTTCTTCATCTGACCGGAAGAAAGATTTACTTCTTTTCCTACCATCGTCTCCCATTTATGATCCATCTCTTCAATGTCTTTACATAGCAGAAAATCTTTCGCTATTTCTTTCAAATCAACCTCTAGTATTTCTTTTCTTTTGTTTCCAAGTAATATATTTTCCCGAACTGTCAATTCTGACAATACACATGGATTTGCCGCAAAATAATAAACCTCCTCGAATTGCTCTGTCATATTGTTGGTAAAATCTATGCCATCTACCAGGATCTGCCCCTTGCTGACTTTCTCCTCGCCAAACAGAAGTTTCATAAAAGTCGATTTTCCAGATCCATTTGCTCCAATTACAGCATAGGATTTTTTCAAATCCATTCGCAGATTTACATCTGAAAATAACAGTTTCTCTCCAAATGATTTTTCTACCTGTTTCCACTCGATCTGATGATATTCTAACGGTTCCACCCGTTTACATTCCTGACCAATTGCCAGAATCTCTAATATTCTGTTCACATTTAAAAGCATTGGCTGTAGAGAAGTAATCATCTGTATCACATACATAAAGTTACTCGTAAACGTTGACATATAAGAATAAAAAATAATAAACTGTGCCATAGACACTCTCTGGTTAAAGACTTCTGTCCCCATGCCAAAGAAAAGCAACATCTTTCCCATATACATCAGGCTTCTGCCGACTACAGAAACACGAATTGAATACTGATTGCGGTCTATTTGCTTTTCCAACAATATTCCAAGCTTTTTTCTCAAAAAGTCGATTACATCTTCCCTTAAGTTTTCAAAACGGATGGCATGTACTCTGGAAATATCCTCATTTAAATATTTTTCAAATTCATTTTCTGTTTTAAGGCACTCCTTTGATTTCTCTTTTATTTTTTTCACACTGTACTTCTGTAAGATTCCAATCATTATCTGTATAACAGTAAAAACTGCTGCCCATTTCGCTGAAATTGAAAACAATGTAACACTGATATATACAATCACCACCATACTGAAAAGATATGAGATCACCTGGTACACATATAAAACCACTTTTTCACTGTCTTCCTGTATGATGCTGTGCTGTTCTCCCGAGGAATACTGCATCACATTCTCTTTCCGCGTCCACAGAATATCCATCACACTCTCTTTTAAATGAACCACTGTTTCCTGCTTCACCCTCAGATCTATTTCATTTGAAATTTTCTGTAAAATAATTGCAGATAATCCAATCCCCACTGCAAGACTTATATACTGAAAAAAATCATCCTGTTTTCCTGTATACAGCGCATCTGTAATCCCTGCTAATAAATATGTTTCGAATAAGCTGACTCCCTGTATCAATAGTACCAATATAGCTGTTATCCGTATTTTCTTTCGATTTTTACCAAACTGTTGCAGGCTTTTAATAAAGCTTTGTATGATATTTTTTATTATACTATCTTTCATATTTTCTGGCTCTTTTATAAAGCTCTTCCACATTGACTGCAATATCAAGATTTTTCAATACCTCATCATCTTTCCAGAAACCGCAGAATCCCTTTTCTATGCTTCCATGACTGGTAATGGCAGATACCGGGCAGCCTGCTCCGCAAAATAACTTCATCTTACAATCTCTGCATTCTGGTATTGTATCTGCTTTCCGTTCCTGAAATTTGTTCACCGTGTCGCTATAAATTTCTTTCCCCGGATAAAACTGACCGATCCTGTTTTTCTCTGACATCACAAGATTGCAATTATATACATATCCATCCGGTGCAAATAATAGTCCTTCCCCTCGGTTTGCTCCACAATATGATGTCTTTATTTTTCCGGTGTCTCTTTTGATTTTTAACACCTGCTCCAGTCTGGATGCTCCCGGCATTAGATCCCGATATAAATATCTTGTTCTTTCATCTTCCCTCAGAAGTGTTCTATACTTATCTACTGTTTCTAAGAGATGCTCTTTCGCGCAGCCACGTACTCCCCTGTCCATTTCTACGCTGACAACAATTGAAAATCCTTTGTGCTTCTGCCATCCATAGCTCTCTAATTCATCCAAAAAAGTTCGGTATTCCCTGTTTTCTATTTCTGTATGAAAAACAACATTAATCTCTGTCTCAATACCTTCTTTTACAAGAAAGTCAATTCCCTCTATTATTTGCTGATAGACGTTTTCTATCTTACTTTTTCGTCTGCTCATCTGAATTTTTTCGGTACCATCCAAGGATACAACCATTTTCGGTCGGTACTTACGGATCAGACCCTGATATAAAAGAATTCCTGCTCCATTGGTTGTGATTTTATATTTTACAAAACCAAATTCCTGAAACACTTCTTCCATGAGTTGCTTAGTGCTCTCCATAAGGACTTCACCGCCCATCAGACCGATCTCTTCGCACACACTTTCACACTGCCATTCTGCATTCCAGATATCCACAAATTTCCGGATATCTGCAATCATATCCACATTCATTTCCTTTTTAGGGAAATTCTTTTCAAAACAATAGTCGCAGGAAAAATTACATTTCAAGGTTGGAATAATACCTATTCCAGAACCTGATTTTATCATTGTCTCAATATAATCATCTTTCTTCAATGCAGATAGAAACTTTTCGCAGGATGCATTAAATGTGTCATTCTTCAAACACGTAATAACGTTTGAAATATCTCCCCTTTCCACAGCAAGCATCTCTGCGTTATATGGATTTATGAGCAGCAATCCGTCTCTTGCCTCCATAACCAACACATCTTGTATATTCAACTTTATTCAAACCCCTTAAAATTTCTTCTCACTTCATGTGATGAGCTTATTATATATAATCTGCCTGATGTATTGAATATGAGTAACCAGCATAAGCGAAGTTTCCATTTATGTATAGTTCTGGCAAAATATTAATTCTGAATTTTTATTTCAAACTCAGCGTCTTTCCAGAAGCCCATCATGTGTCTGAGATTACCCGTAACATCTTTTATTTTTCCAATTATCTAAAATAGGAACAACTAGAAGCGTTAAAATCTATATAAAAGGAAGCTGTCACACTAAATGTACTTAGTGCGACAGCTTCCTCCTATTCAACTACTCAGTTAATCTGAATTTTCTCTTAACGCCAACTGCTTGCTGTTTCTCCACATCCACCATCGTCTGGCACCGTATATAAATTATTACTTCCACTTTGCCATGTGATTGTCGAGTCAGTTCCTTTTTTCAATGCTTTCCATTCAATTTTTTTACCTACAGGTACATCGATATATACTTCCCATGTTGGATAATCTGGGCACAATGCCGGTCCGGCTGCCATATCTGCATCCCACGATCCCAATTCTGCCACATTACCGGCAATATATATATTTTCTCCCCAATTTGTACTTGCTTCCGTGACAACAAACTTGACTGGCGCCAATTCCGTAATACCACTTTCATTCCAATTAATGGACAAAGCTCCGCCCTCTTCTGGAATAGTGAATTCTCGATTATCACCAGATTCCCATTCTACTGTAGTTCCATCATATTTAGCAGCTTTAAATTCTATTTTTTCACCAACTGGCAAATTCACCGAAACACTCCAATCCGGATATGTCGGGCAGGATGCTGGTCCAGCTGCATCACCTACACTCCAGTTTCCTAATTCCGGCTTGTTCCCCGTAATATAAACACTTTGTCCTAATGTTGTTGTCGCGTTGTGCACATAAAACGTGACTGGAACTGTCTTTTTTTCCTGATCATTACTTACTTTATATATCTTATTTGAATTCCCTTGAACTTCCAGTGCAATTTTATTGCTCCGTGATACAGTGATTCTATCACTTGAATCCATAACGTTTTCCAACACAGTTCCTGGCTGAATGGAACTTTCTGCGCGAAGAGATACATATGCACTTTTTTTCGTATCAGAATTATTAAATGCACAAATTATTTCATCTCCATTTGCATCAATCCGACGTGAAAAAGCATAAAGATTGTCTGATGACCACATTTCTCTCTGTACTCCATAGCTAAGTGCAGGATATGCATCTTTTAACTCATTAAGTTCTGCAATCAAATGGTATGTATCTGTACCAGTATTAAAATAATCTGCGACCACATTTCCATTTTCGTCCTTTTCAACCATAGACCAGCGATTCCATGTATCTGCAAGACCTACCATTAAATCATCATACAAATTTCCTTTATTTTGTTCTGTTCCCTGGAATACAATTGGATTTCCTCTGACTGTAAACAAAAATGTCAACGCATTCTGCAACTTGTCAATATTTCCGCCTGCTTCTGTAAGGAATCTGTTGCGATCATGGTTATCTAAAAACACCATCATCTCATTAGCATTATCGCCGTACAGATAATCTTTATCCAAAACAGCTTTGATGTTTGAATTAAAACTATCACCATGGGCAAATGAATTTACCATAGCCTGAAATAGCGGAAAATCAAGCATTCCTGTTTCTCCATTATCGCCAACCCACTGTGATACAAAGCTTACATCCATATCAAAATTTTCACCAAATGTAGGAACATTCAAATATTCCTGCAAATCATGGATGTCTGACGGATGCATACATTTTGCAGCATCAATTCTTGCACCATCTGCGCCAGTATAATCATACCAGTTTTTCATAGCTTCAAACATTGCTTGTTTGGCTTCTGGAATATCATAATCAATATCATCTAACATACTAAGGTCATGGTCTTCCATCATCTGAATACTCTCTGCCGTACGTGGAAATTCTTTATTCCAATCTATATCCCCTAAATTATGATACCATAAAGGATTATTAAAAGGTGCTGCCGGCTGAAGCTGTGTTCCTTCTTTATAAGAGGTTGCAGAGGAATAATGCGCATTATCGCCCGTCCCTTTCAAAAAATCTCCCATATGGTTTGGAACAACATCAAAAAACACCTTTATATCAGCTTCATGGCATTTATCCACCAGTTCTTTTAGTACTTCTTTACTTTCTTGTGGATTCTCCGCCCCAAAATATCGATTTGCACGGTTTACATCATATGCATGATACCCATGGTATGCTGTCGGTCCCTGTACACCATTTTCATCCGGAATGCTCCATAGTTGCGGATCTGTGATTGGTGAAATCCAAATAGCTGTATATCCCATGCCTTTAATATATGGTATTTTATCTATTATTCCCTGCCAGTCTCCACCTTTCATGTAGGTCATATCTTCTGCTGTAACTTCCTGATATCTTAAAGCTTCTCCTTTTGCATTATTGCTTGTATCACCATCATAAAACCGATCAGTCATAATCTGATAAATTCTTTCTCCCTGTAATGTTAAATTACTGCTGGATATACTCTGATCATTATTATCTGTTCCAACAACTTCCGCCTGTATTGGAATTGCAGATATCATAACAGACGTCATTATTACTGCCAAAATAACTTTACTTTTAAAATTTTTCATAAGCTCCTTCTCCTTTCTTATGACCGAACCTACAACCAAATGGCATAACCAAAAGCTCCTATTTTATGATTCCTGTATTCCTCCGACATTACAATTTTTCCTGCAGGATGTATCATTTCTAACGATGTTTCACAATTTCTCGCATTCATTGCAACTGTTACCGTTTTTCCATTCATGCTCCGCTCGTAGATATATAATCCATCTTCATCCGCAAAAAGCTCTCTGAATGTTCCAACCATGATCGCTTCATTCTCTTTTCGTAAAGCAATCAATTTCCGGAATAATTCTCTTTCATCCGATTTCGGTTTCCCCCAGGCCATAGGACCACGCAGCAAAAACTCACTGTTTCCATCCATCCCAAGTTCATCTCCGTAGAACACGCTCGGCGCACCAGGTGAAGTAAAAAGGAATACTTCTGCAAGACGGAATCTACGGATATCGCCCTGACAATAAGACATAAACCGGTTCACATCATGACTGTCTAACAGATTCAGCTGCCCCTGTAATATGCCAGTTGGATAACGATACATCATATCGGTAATCCTTCCCGCAAATTCTTTTGCATTCAATATTTCAGTTCCGAAGAAATCTCTGCAATTTTTCCGAAAATCATAATTCATTGCAGAATCAAACATATCTCCTCGCAGCCAGCTTTCTGCGCTTTCCCAGATTTCACCAATCATCACACTCTCTGGATTAGCTTCCCTCGTTGCTTTTTTGAATTCCCTCCAGAAGTCGCGATCAACTTCATTTGCTACATCCAGCCGCCATCCATCTACATGAAATTTTTCAATCCAATATCGTCCTACTTCAACAAAATACTTTCTGGCTTCCGGATTTGAACTGTTTATTTTCGGCATTTTTCTTTCATAAGCAAAACAGCTGTAATTCGGCTTTTCTTCCGGATTATCTGGTCTTACAACCGGGAATTTCAGATCATAGAACCAGTCTTTATACCTTGAATTTTCTCCGTTTTTTACCACATCATCAAACGCAAAAAAGTACCAGCTGCAATGGTTGAATACACCGTCTATCACGATGTGCATTCCTCTGTCATGTACCGCATCTACAAGTTCTTTAAAATCTTGATCTGTTCCCAGGTTCGGGCTTACATGATGATAATCAAGCAGATCATATTTATGATACTCTGCTGCAACAAAAATTGGATTTAGATAAATACAGTTAAATCCCATTTCTGCAATATAATCCAGATTTTCTGTAATTCCACGGATTGTTCCACCAAGTCTGGAATGAAGTATCAATCCACCTTCTCTGTGCATCTCACTTGATTTTCCATCTATTTCCCTTTTTCCCGATGCAAAACTATCAGGGAAAATATTATATACAACTGCGTGCTTTAGCCACTCTGGTACAGTACTTATTTCTTCTCTCCTCATAAAAGGATACTGATAAAACTCACTACGTTCCTTTGGCAGCTTTTTAGAAAAAATATTTGCGTAGAAATAAAGCTGTTCTTCTTCATCTTCTATGTTAAAATAATAACATACTCTGGTATATGGGCTTTCAAATGTCGCTTCATAGAAATCAAAATACAAATCCGAAGCCACTTTTTCCATCCTAATGGGGGTAAAAACGATTGGATCTTCCGGATATACTCGATCTCCATAGAAAAGTATACATTTCTTTAAATTATCTTTACCCGTGCGAATACGGATTGTAATACTCGTTTCGCTATTTATAAAAGCATACTCCGATAATGGAATATGCGTAATTGCTTCTCTGCGAATCATTACTTCCTCCTATTGAAATTCGGTTCTAACCTTTTACGCCTCCTGCTGTCAATCCTGATACCATATATTTCTGTATCTTAAAGAAAATCAGGATTAATGGAATGGACGTGAGTATGGACGCTGCCGAAAATATCGGCCAGCTCCGGCTGTAATCATTTGACTGTAACTGATAAAGTCCGCCTGCCAGAGAATAAGTACTACTGTCAAGCAAAAACGTTGTTGAAAACAGATACTCGTTCCATACCGTAATTAATACCATGACACAGGTAACAATAGTCGCAGGTCTCGCCAGCGGCATAATAATTCTCCTTATCATCTGTCCGTCACTGGCACCATCTATTTTGGATGCTTCTTCTATTTCGATTGGAATAGTGTCAAAATATCCTTTCATGTTCCAAATTGCAAATACACACATTGAACCTGCATATATCATGATCAGCCCCATATGGGAATTCAGCATTCCTGTTATTTTCAACACTCGGAAAAGCGCAAAAAGAGACAATACCTGTGGAAAAGCATTCAATACAAGCAAACTTTGTAACAATGTCCTTCTTCCCTTAAACCGCCATCTGGATGCTGCATATGCGGCAGGGACTGCGCATACCATTGCCACCAAAATCGTCCCTGCGCTCAGTAACAATGAATTTTTCAACCATAATAAAAACGGCTCATCAAACAGGATTGCCCTATAGTTTTCAAATGTAAGATCCTTTGGCCATATAGATAAACTGCCTGACAATGCCGCTCCTTTTCCACTAAGTGACACATTCAATGCATATAGGATAGGAACCAATGCAATAAAGCACAATAAAATATACACCATATTAAGCACAATTCCTTTTGCTGCGGTTTTCCATTTTCTACTTGTTATTTTTTTCATGGCTATTCCTCCCGCAGACTACGGTTTGTAATCAAAGAAAACAGTATAATAATAACGAAAAGTAACATGCTGACTGCACTTGACAGACCATAATTGTTTGATACAAAGGCATTCTGATGTGCATATGTGATTACCGTATTAAGATTTGCCCCTGTCATATATCCTCTCTGCTGTGTCAGCAGATAAACAATATCAAACTGTTTGAATGTGATAAAAGTAGTCATGACAGCTGCCGGTGCAATAATGGGTTTAATTGCTGGAATAGTGATATCCCGCATAGATACCCAAAATCCAGCACCATCCAATGTTGCGCTCTCATACAAACTACTGTCCACACTCTGTAAGGCACCGTCGATTGTCGAAATCATAAACGGCAATGCCATCCACAGGTTAAGTGCAAGACATGAGCAAAATGCAATCACATTATTTCCGAGAAAATCTACCTTATTAAGCCCTAATAGTGTCAATAATTTATTTAAAACCCCAAATTCTGTATTAAACATTCCAACACGCCAGAGCAGAATAGAGATGTACGCCGGCATAGCCCATGGCAGCATAAGCAATGTTTTATAGATACGGCTGGTCTTTTTCAACACTGTTGCATTCAATCCCACTGCAATCATAAAACCGATTCCAATCTGTAATACCATATTGATCACCGTCCAAAGAATTGTTGTGATCAGAGCTTCTAAAAATCCGGAATCGAATTTGAAGAGAGCTCTCGCATAATTGGAAAGACCTATAAATTTATAATCATTCCAATGAAACATGTTCATATTGGTCACAGAAATATATCCTGTATACATGATCGGAAATACCAGAACTACCAATATTAAAAGAAGTGCTGGTAGTATATACAACCACGGCTTTATTTTCTGTTTTCTCGTCATTATTTCCAGTCTCCTTATATAAGTCAGGAGCGCCAAGATTTATTGCGCTCCTGTACCCTGACTTGCTAACACAATAAAAATATTCTTCTCAAATTTCAAATTTTTTCATTGTTATAGAATTACTGCATATCTGCAATTGCCTGCTCTGCTGTCTTCTGAGCTTCTTCCGCAGCCTTCGTCACATCCTCATTATTTTTGTTCACTGCAACAAGAAATGCTTCTGCCGGACTCCACATGACACTCATTTCAGGAATATTCGGCATCGGCTGTGCGGTAGTTGCTGTCTTCTGGATTACCTCAATCATCTCATTTGCTGCAACATCTGCATCCTCATAGGATTTACTGTTTGCCGGAGCACATCCTGCTTTCTTTGCAAGTGCAACACCTACCTTTGGATCAGCCATTGCTGTTAAAACTTTAGCAATCGCATCTTTTTTCGTCTCAAGTGCAACTTTTAACACACCTACTCCCTGTACGCCGGCATACGGAGCCATTCCTTCTCCATTTGGAAGTTTAATGTCGGAAAGTGATGCCACACCATAATTGATTCCAGCTTCCTCAATACCAGATGTAAGCCATGGTCCACCAATGATCGCTGCCGCTTTTCCTTCATTGAACAGAGTAGTAACTGTATTGTAATCTCCGTCTGCCTCAAGAAGTGCAAACTTCTTATTATATTCTACCGCTTCAATCGTGTTTGGATCCGTAAATCCAGGATGTGCATCTTCATCGATCACGTATCCTCCAAATCCGTTGATATACGGTGATACATTGTAGGCATTCGTATGCTGATTCACAACCGCATAAGTTCCTGCATCCGCATCGGTATGTGCTACCATATAGTCATATAGCTCATCTGTTGTTGACGGCACATCTCCTTCCCACAGGTCTTTATTATAAATGAATAAAAGCGTTTCAAAATAGACTGGCAACAGATATTGTGTATCGTTCAGCTGTCCCGCTTTAACGGTCATTGGGAGATCATCAGCCAAAAGCGTATCAACATCTGTCACATCAGACAGTGGTGCCAACAAATCCATAGCTACAAAACTTCCAAGCACATCATGTGCATAAAAATACATATCCGGTCCATTGGCTGCATCCGTGCCATATAACTTTAACTGACTCGGCATGTCTGTTTTCTTCTCAAACTGTACCGTGATATGATCTGCGGCAAGTGATTCGTTTACTTCATCCGCAATCGTCTGCATGATCGTTTCATCTCCATCATGCCAGATATTAACTGTCACATCGTCCCCGACAGTTTCCTGTTCCGGCTGCTTTTCGGTAGTTTCCTGTTCCTCTTTCTGAGGTGTATCTGTTGTATCAGTCGTTGTTCCTGTTCCACATGCTGCCATAGTATTGACACACATCAAAGCGGCCAGCATAAGTGCAATTCTTTTTTTCATTCTTCAAATCTCCTTTCCGATTTTTTAAAAATGATACCCATTTCTTTTTAGTAAAGCGCTTTACTTTTTTATCGTTTCATAACAATTTTGTTTTTGTTGCTATTTTTTGTGAAATGTTGTATCTTTTAATTGGATATTAACATTGCACATATGCAAAGTCAACAATTTGGCATTCGTCATAATTGCTAAATTCATAAACCGTTTTACTATTTTAGGAGGAGTCTATGCCTTACACAATCTCTGATGTAGCACAAAAAGCAGGCGTTTCCACTGCCACTGTCAGCAAAGTCATTAATAACAAAATGTACGTTTCTCCAAAGACGCGAGAGAAAGTTCTAAACGTTATGAATGAACTGAACTACACTCCAAATGCATCTGCAGCAAGTTTAGCAAAACAAACTACCAGAAACATTTTATATGCGGATAGATTTTACAAGGGACTTCCTTTTAAAAACCCTCATATGTTCGATATCATTTGCGGTGCAGAACATGAACTGAACCGACGCGGATACCATCTTACTCTTTTCAATCTGGATAAAGACACAAAAAAAATCGATCAATCCTTAAAAGATGCCATGACTGGAAAATCTGCAGATGGAATCATCTTAAATAGTGCATTTGTAACTCCACAGATAGAGCGAATCATGCTTGATCACGATTTCCCTCATATCTGCATTGGCAAACCGAAATTTAACACCATACTCTCATGGATTGATACCAATCATTCTCTGTCTGCAAATATGGCAGTTGATCATTTATTAAACCGTGGATGCACAAAACTTGCTTTTATGGGTGGGCAATCCGGAGATGAGATTTTTCTTGACCGTTTAAATGGATTTGAGACTGCCTTGCAGAGAAATGGAATGACAATTCCAGATGGATTTATTACCTATAACGAACCAGATATTGAAGTAATTTACGCCTCTGCCTTGCAGCTTTTGCAGCGTTCGAGCCGACCAGATGGTATTATATGCACCAATAGCCTTATGGCTGCCGGTACCATTCGGGCTGTTGAAGCTCTCAGTCTTGTTTTGCCGGATGATGTGGCATTAGTTGCTTTTGATGACTATCCGTTTACTCCACTGCTATCGCCTAAACCCACCGTTATTGAAATAGATTTATTCAGTCTTGGAGTCCATGCTGTAAGCAGTTTAATGAAAAAAATAAAAGACCCTGCTACGCTTATTCAAACCTATACGGCATTACCAGTACTTATTAAAAGAGAAACCAGTTAAGACAAGAATTATAGTTTTTGCGCTTTACACGCTCCTCCAATTCCCCTATAATTTACTTTATAGGCCAACGATGTAAAGCAAATTTCACAGGCTTTTCACCGCAGCAAAAAAATATCAAATGTATATGGGAGGAAATCAACATGGCTAAATTATTCGCAACAACCAACCCGGCTGTCAGCGAGCGTGAGATTACAAACGGAAACCGCGCGCGTAAGATTGCAGTCCAGGGTATGGTTCTGTTAGAAAACGACGGTACACTGCCGCTTACAAAGGGCGGTAAGATCGCATTGTACGGAAATGGGGCACGCCGCACGATCGGTGGCGGTACCGGTTCCGGAAGTGTCAATTCCAGAGAGGTTGTAAATGTGGAAAAAGGTCTGGAAGCAGCCGGATTTGAAGTCATCACGAAGGACTGGATCGACCGCGACTGTGCCAATGTGGAGGAAAAACTCAATGCCTATAACGCAAATCTGATGAAGAATTTGCAGGAGCGCGGAATGGCAGCAATTATGGATCTGTTCAGCCATCCGTTCATTGAACCTGCTATGGTGCCGGTAGAGAGCAAGGATATCCACGCAGCAGAAACAGACACTGCAATCTTTGTGATCGCCCGCAATTCCGGGGAAGGTGCCGACCGTCATGTCGCACCTGGCGAGTATGAACTTTGTGAGGAAGAAATCGATGCTCTTAAGAAATTGACTGCAAGCTACAGCAAAGTCGTTGTTGTCCTTAACGTTGGAAATGTCGTCGATGTAAAACCACTCAAAGAAATCAGTGGTATCAATGCCATTCTTCTGATGAGCCAGGCAGGCAATTATGGTGGATATGCGGTAACGGATATACTCTGCGGAGACGAAGTTCCAAGCGGTCGTCTGACTACCACCTGGGGCATCAATTACAATGATTATCCATGTGCTGCCACATTCAGCCACTGCAATGGGGATATCGATGATGAATTTTATAATGAAGGAATTTATGTCGGTTACCGTTATTTCGATACATTCAACGTAACTCCACAGTATCCGTTCGGATATGGTCTCGGATACACTACGTTTGAGGTGTCCACAGAGGAAGTATCCGCAGATGAAACAGAAGTGACTGTGAAAGCCTCCGTGAAAAATACCGGTTCTTTCCGCGGCCGTGAGGTGGTACAGGTCTATATCTCCGCACCGGACGGCGTCCTTGAGAAACCATATCAGGAATTAAAAGGCTATGCCAAAACAGCTGAACTTGCACCTGGCGAATCTGAGACGCTGACCGTCACATTCCCGACTGCAAGCCTTGCAAGCTACGACGAAAAACGCGCTGCCTACGTGCTGGAAGCCGGAGACTATTATGTGCGTGTCGGTGTCCATTCCCGTGCAACCCATATCGCAGCAAAGCTGACCCTGGAAAAAGAAGTGATTACCGAGCAGCTTGAAAATAAACTTGTTCCGGATACAGACCTCTCCCTGCTCTCCCGCAAAGGTGTGGCTCCTTACAGCTATGAAGGGGAAGAAGCAGAGAAGGCTTCCGCAAAAGCAGTCGCTCTGGATGCTTCGAAATTCGTGACCAAAACCGCATCTTATTCTCCGGTTCCTGCTGCCCTGCCAAAAACAGACAAAGACTGGAAAATCACTTTTTCCGATGTCCGCTCCGGCAAAGCAACTCTCGATGAGCTGGTAAGCCAGCTGACCCCGGAAGAGATGGCAACCCTTGCTGTTGGCTCCGCGAGAAACGGACTCGGTGGTCCACAGATCGGTAACTCTTCCGCGGCATGCCCTGGTGCAGCCGGTGACACGACCTCTCTTCTGATTGACGACCGCGGTATCCGCAACCTGATTTTAGCAGACGGACCTGCCGGTCTGCGGCTTACACAGTCCTTTAAGACCGATGCAGACAATAACATGCTGCCAGGCGGTACCGGTCTGGAAGCGCTCGATGCACTTATGGGACTTGATAAACAGGAAGTGCCTGCTGATGCCAAAACCTATTATCAGTATACAACCGCCATCCCGATCGCCACACTTCTGGCACAGACCTGGGATGTAGCAGCCATTGAGGATGCCGGAGACATTGTCGGCGGTGAGATGGAAGAGCTCGGTGTTGACCTCTGGCTGGCACCTGGTATGAATATCCACCGGAATCCACTCTGCGGACGTAACTTTGAATATTATTCCGAGGATCCATTGATTTCCGGACGTTCTGCTGCCGCAGATACAAAGGGAGTACAGAAACATAAGAGTGCTGGTACTACGATCAAGCATTTTGCCTTCAACAATCAGGAGGACAACCGGAACCATGTGAACTCCCACGTCAGCGAACGTGCTTCCCGTGAAATTTTCCTGAAGGGCTTCGAGATTGCCGTAAAAGAGTCCCAACCGAAATCTATCATGAGCTCTTACAACCTCGTAAACGGCGAGCATACCGCAAACAGCCATGACCTGCTCACCGCCCTTGCAAGAGACGAGTGGGGATTCGAAGGCTTCGTCATGACCGACTGGGGAACAACCGGAAGTATGAAT
>ERZ773107.1429-NODE-1429-length-21285-cov-4.379651_pt1 | contig 21285 bp, 15 predicted proteins | sample MGYA00580571_ERZ773107 | MGnify/ENA primary metagenome ERZ773107 (study PRJEB29015, sample SAMEA2737843) | human gut metagenome | biome: human gut; feature: human-associated habitat; material: faeces | place: China | collected 2012 ... | reverse complement strand
CTGTAGGTTCTGTACACGAAGGTACTATCATCGAAATGTTGGATAAGGGTGCTGTTGTAGCTCTTCCTTACGGTGTAGAAGGTTTCGCAACTCCGAAACACCTTGTAAAAGAAGACGGTTCACAAGCACAGTTGGATGAGAAACTTGAATTCAAAGTGATCGAGTTCAACAAAGACGCTAAGAGAATCATCCTGTCTCACAGCCGTATCTTCGAAGATGTAGCTAAGGCTGAAGAAAGAGCAGAAAAGAAAGCTGCTTCTGGTGCTAAGAAGTCATCTTCTAGCAACAAGAGAGAAGATTCTCCGATGATCCAGAACCAGGCTGCTTCAACTACGCTGGGCGATATCGACGCTCTTGCTGCATTGAAAGAACAGTTGGAAGGAAAGAAATAATAAAAAGTATTTCTAAATAAACAGAAAGGTGTATTGCGAAAGCGATACACCTTTTTTATTATCTATGTTTTTATGTTCTTTGAGGATTGTTTATAAAGCCGATACGGTAAAGTCGGCAGATAAACCTTCAGCGCTGTTTGTTCCTACCCATAATTTGAAATCTCCCGGTTCTACGTTGTAAGTCATGTTATAGCCCCAAAAAGCCAGTTCTGAAACAGGCAGAGAGAATGAAACATTCTTTGATTCTCCGGCTTTGAGTTCTACACGTTGAAAAGCCTTCAGTTCCTTTACCGGACGGGTTACAGAGCCTACCTTGTCCTGAATGTAAAGTTGTACTACTTCCGTGCCGTCATACTTTCCTGTATTCTTTAGATCTACCGTGACTGATATCTCGCCGTTAATAGCAAGTTTGTCAGAAGTCAACTTCAGATTGCTATATTCAAAGGTAGTGTAAGACAATCCGTAGCCGAACGGATACAAGGGGGAAGCCCCGGCATCGAGATAGAAGGAACGGCAGCCAACAGATGTTTGCCCCGCTTCGACAGGGATTTCATCAATGAGCATTTCTTTCGGGTTGGCCGGGCGACCTGTGCTGTTGTGAGCATAATATATAGGAACCTGACCTGTCATACGGGGGAATGTAACCGGAGTCTTTGCGCTTGGATTAACCTTCCCGAAAAGGATGTCGGCAATGGCAGGTCCTCCCATAGTGCCCGGATGGAACGCATAAAGAACTGCATCCGAAGCTTCAACTTCACTAGCGATTGTAAGTTGGCGTCCTGCCATCACTATGGTTACTAATGGTTTGCCGGTAGTGGACAGTGCTTGTATCAGTTGACTCTGTGCTCCCTGAAGATTTAGGTTTGCCAAAGAATGGGCCTCACCCGAAAGTATTGCTTCTTCACCGACAAAAGCAAGGACTACATCTGCGTGGCGTGCCGCGTTTACGGCTTTGGCGATACCGTTTAGGTTTTTGTCACGGCTATAACCGAGTGCAGGTTCGAAAATTACGTTGACCTGATCGCCATACATTTCTCTGATGGCTTTGAGAGGTGTTTGAGTATGGTCTTTTTCACCGTCGAACACCCATGTCCCCATCTGTTCATAGGGTGCGTCAGCCATCGGACCTACTACCGCTACAGTACGGATTTTGTTTGTAAGCGGTAATGTTTGTGTGTCATTCTTCAGGAGAATAACGGATTGCTCTACCGCTTCTTTTGCTATTTTCAAGTGCTCTTCCGCATATTTCACATTCTGTGGTGTAACAATATACGGATTTTCAAACAAGCCCATTCGGTATTTCAGACGGAGAATATTCCGTACGGCGTCGTCTATTGATTCTATGGAAACCTTATTCTCTGCTAAAGACTGCTTGAGGTTTTTGATGAACGTTTCACTCACCATATCCATGTCAACGCCTGCATTTACCGATTTCTCGGCAGCTTCCTTGCCATCTGCACAGAAACCGTGATTGATCATTTCGGCAGCCGAAGCCCAGTCGGTTACTACCATACCGTCATATTTCCATTCATCGCGCAATATATCTTTCAACACAAATTTATTTGCCGTAGACGGCACACCATCGTTATCGTTGAATGAAGTCATGAAAGTGGCACAACCAGCGTCTACCGCAGCTTTGAACGGAGGTAGATATACATTGCGCAGTACTCTTTCGGGGATAAATGTAGAATTATAGTCCTTACCGCCTTCGGATGCACCATAAGCTACAAAGTGCTTGGCACACGCCGCCATTGAAGTCGGACTGTTCAGCGAATCTCCTTGAAACCCTTTAATCATAGCTACTCCCATTACGGAAGTCAAGTAGGGATCTTCACCGCAACTTTCGGCTATGCGTCCCCAACGAGGGTCACGTGATATATCTATCATGGGCGCAAAAGTCCAACGGATACCATCAGCTGAAGCTTCTATGGCAGCTACACGTGCTCCGTTTTCTACTATCTGTGGATTGAATGTGGCTGCCTGTCCCAATGGAATAGGGAAGATAGTCTTGTAACCGTGAATTACATCGCGTGACACTAGTAGGGGGATACCTAACCGTGACTCTTCCATTGCGATTTTCTGTATTTTATTCACTTCTTCGGGATTCATATAATTCAATATGGAACCTATTTCTCCATTACGAACTTTGTTTGCCAGTTCGTTAGGATCCCACGGACTCAACTGATTCATCTGCCCTAGCTTTTCCTCTAAAGTCATCTTATCCAGTAAGGCTTCTACTTTGTTCTCTATCTCAGAATCAGAGTTGGTTCCTTTCGGAGAGCAGGCTGTTAATGCCAATGCTGTCAGTGTTGTGGTAAATAATAACTTGTTTATCTTCATAAATCGTCTTTTATTATTGGAAATATTTATTAGTTCTTGTTTTTGGGGGGAATGCATCAAAATGCACAGATTGGATAAAAAGCTTCGCCAGGTATGCCGTGCCATCCATTTTCAGAACCGCCCGTCATAAGGCGTAATCCATGGTCTCCGACACCATTGTAAAAAGTGACAGAAGGAATTGTACCTGCCAGTTCATCCGCATTTATTTTTTTCAATTGTTTGTTAATGTACTCTTGCCCCGATGTGGAATCTGTTTGAGTATTTTCACCTTGTATCAGGTATTTAAGTTCATTGAACGAAGGAGCATACCAAGCGGTACTATTGTTTAGTTTTTCAGTATGATTATTCAAAGCAATAAATCCCAGATTTTCAGTTCCTACTAAAATTTGTGTCAATTTATAACCGTTTGATGTTTCCGTATCAGTGTATTTCTCTACATTTCCATCAATAAAGGCTTGCTCTATATCAGCTGCTGCCACAGTGCCAAAATTATTTCCTTTTTTTGTAGAGACTACTAAGCCATGTTTTTCTTGATATCCATTTAAATTGGAGTCGTTTAAATCATTTGTAGATTTAAAAGTTTCAAAATCGTCTATTATGTGGAATACGATTCCTTTGCAGGTAAGACCGGTAGGAATACCGGCTGCATTTCTTGGAAGAATGATTGTTTTATTACTTTCTGTGCTACAGTAGAAGTCACCTACTGCAATATCTGCCGTTCCTTCGGAGGATGTTGGGCAAGGGAAAGTGTAACATTGGTTGGCTGCCAGTGTTATAGGATCTTTCAGCGTCTTTGAATAAGTAATATTATCAATCGTGTAGAAGTAGCGAAAATCATTTTTTACTAATTGTTCTTCGTCAACAAGACAGATGTACTTGCCGCTCATTGATTCGGGCGTGTACAGTTCGTCGCCAATGGAGAAAGATACATCGGAAAGATCTAATAAATAGGAAATCTCTTCCGTGTCATCTAGTTTAATGGTCGCTTCCGCAGAGAACGCTATCAATGAAAAGGCGTGCTTAAAGTTGATTGTCAATTGATGGGATTGAATATCATTGATTTCTGCTATCAGCAAATCTTTGTCTTTAAATTCCGTTGTTTCTTCCTCTTTCTTTAGTTCTTTTAGTTCATTAACGGATGAAGGAACAAACTCTTTTCCATCTTTCACTATTTGGGCGTATGGAAAGTAGGCGATGACTTTTTTAATTTTGCTGGTATAACTCACACTGTTTTTACTAACCCATTTGTTTATACCGTTTTCGTTTATATACTTAAAGGGTTCATTGGCGAATCCGATTCCATCTTTGTCTATCAATAAAATACCGATTTCATCGCCGTTGACATCTTCCAAGCTGTTTCCTGCTTCGAAAAGAACTGTGACACCATCATTGATTACCCGTGTAGTAGAATTTCCGGTATCGAAATTGGCTACATTTACATTTTGAATAGTCAGAACATCAGAAACGGTGGTTTCGTTTTCTCCGATCTGAGGTAACATCTCGTCTTGGGTGCAAGCCGAAAATATTAATAGCGATACGGCTGCCAGTTTGATATGTGAATATATTTGTTTCATAATTTGTATGATTAATTAGAAAGTAAGAATAAGACGAACTTTTTGTTCTGAATCTACAGCCCTGTAGAAATCAGTACTGCTTATTGCGCCATTTTCATTGAAAACTACTATATAAGCATTAGGGTCACTGTCGAATGTACTGTCCCAATATGTGCCATTCAATGCACTGTAATTAGTGAATGTTTTACCCGCAAGAGTTGCTAGATCTCTTAATTGGGTATGAGAGGGCAAATACCAACCAGATGTGCCGGGTATAAGTGAATTATTGTTTTTGCTGGTAGAAGTTGAGGCTGCCGGCACTGTTGTAGCCTCTGCTACAGCTGCTTTTGCTATAAGATATTTAGTGTTAAGGTATCCTAGATATTGTGTGGTTTTTCCGTCTCTTATGCCGTGTTCCGGAAAATCTGCCCCATACAAGTTTGCATTACCTTCTTTCCATTTGAAACTACTCTTTTCGTCGCTAGTTTCATCAGTTAGCGCTACTACATATCCATGAATGGTTTCTATATCCGTACCTTCGTAATTTGTTACGTTGTCCGTCTCATGTTTTCCTATCTTATAGATAATACCTAAGGTGGAACCGTCTTTGTAATCTGTCCCGTAAGTACCGTCACTATAGAAATAATAGCCTACTTCCATATATTCTTTAGTATATGTTAATTTGATATCCGAACGGATATTGCAGAATGTGAAAGTGACAGTCCCGTTTGGGGTATCAACTGTACGTACTCTGTCACATAGACCTTCGTAATCGATGCCTCCGCTTGCATTTGTTTCTTTATAAGTTATGGAGAAGCCGTTGGTTGCGTTGTCAATGAAACTGTTTTCCAAACCTGTAAACTGGCAATTGGTCAAATTTGATACTTCATCAGATATAATAGCCTTAAATTTAGCATCCGTAATCTGATTGTCATCGATCTTTTCATTATCCCAATTAATTTCTCCGGATTCCATTTCTACAGTCAGTCCTTTTTTGCTGACAGACAAGTAATATCTTTGCCATGTATTGGGAAGCAAATCTCCGGTTTTCTTATTGACGTCATTGGGGTTGGATTTACTTGGAGTATAGATATAGGTATCTTCTCCTATTTCTACTTTTATCAATGGTTTCTCCCACATTTCACAAGGAACCATCATAGCTTCGCCGTTTCTATAATATTCTCCTTTTGTGTCATGAGTAGAAATCAATTGGTCAGCATCGCCTACCGTTGTGATTTCTCCATTAGTATACGTTACACTTCCATAACCGATAAACGAAACTTTTGCGGTGTTCACTTCTTCATCTGTATATCCTTCAAATTTCTGAAGTTCCCACCACATCCGGGTCATTTGGTGTCTGAATACAAAATGTACATTCTTTGCTTCCACTTTCGCATTACTTGCCAATAAGTCACAGTCAAAGAGTTTCTCTTCGGTAGTTTGGTCTGTTAGGTTTATCTGTTCTGCTGTGAGGGGAGTCCATGCCAGCAGATCATAGCTTGTGCCATCCCATGTATAAGGTGTATCTTCAGTAGACATTTTTCCATTGGTTGTCACTTTGTAAGTTTTTACTGTTTCTCCCGCTTTCACACCTATCAGTTCGTCACCATCCCATGCGCTTTCTGTGGTTCTGCTCATCGTTTTTCCTACTTGAGCTGAGAAAGTAATGTCGCCTTTATCCAGCGAATTGGCAAATTCCGTTTCGTTCGTACATGAAACCGCTCCAAGACTTATGGCTGCCATAAGCCCTAAATAGTATCCTTGTATTTTTATTAAATTCATAATTTTAATCTTTAGCAGTTACATTGTTATTTATTTTAATTCAGGCTCTATAAGCCCTTTATCAGAATCCGGTCCGTTAAAATCCCATCCGGGAATTGAACCGTTTGAAGAGATATCTCCGGTATTAGTTCCGGGTTGTACTTCTGTTGATTTCTGATAAACCCTGACGTAATCTACATACATGCTTTGGGGAAATACAGTGTCTGCTGTGGGATCACCACCAAATGTACCGCCTACCGCTACATTCAGAATAATAAAAAATGGATGATCGAATACCCATTCACCATCTGTTACATCAGCGGCTTTCACTCTTTTGTAAAGTACATTATCCACAAAGAAGTCTATTTGGGATTCATCCCATTCTACGGCAAATATGTGGAAGTCTGTGTCAAAACGTTGGCTCTCATAGCCAAAAGTCTGTGTTATGGGATTTCCACCCGAATGTCCCGGAAAATGTAGAGCACTTGATACGATATTAGGTTGGTATCCTTTATTTTCCATAATATCTATTTCACCGCATTTTGGCCATACATCGGTGGCATAGTTTGCTCCTAACATCCAAAATGCAGGCCAAAGTCCCGGACCGTACGGAAGTTTCAGACGTGCTTCGAAACGTCCGTATCGTTGTTCGAACAGTCCTTCGGTCTTTATTCTGGCAGAAGAGTAAGCTACTCCGTCATAATTGTCGTTCAAAGCTGTTATTTTCAGGCATCCCAAACCTTTGTGAGTTGTGTATGAGGCGTTTTCTACTCTGTCGGTATAGTTCTGAAGTTCCTGATTACCGTATCCTGAAGCGCCTTTTTCATACGTCCACTTTGAAGGATCGGGTCTGTTGTCGGGAGTCGGTGTGTCAAATTCGTCCGACCACACCAATACCCATCGGGTGTTTTCTATCTCTTCTTCTTTCTCGCAACTTCCAAGTAACAGTGGCAAAGGAAGTATCAGCAAGCTAAGCAATATTGTTTTATATGGTTTCATAAGTTATCATTTTTAATAGAAATAAATATTGTCCAAAAGAATGTTCCTGGTGTTGTCATCACATGCCAATGCCAATTGTAGTATTAGTTTATTTTCTTTTTCAAGTTCCAGATCGAGTGACAGCCACTGTTTTGATTTGAAATCAGGATATTTCTCCAATGTTATCGGATACTTTATTTCCGTTGTTCCATAGTATATAGAGACTGTTATAATAGTGCTTTCACTTACTTCGTCCATGCATAATACATCCAGGTGGAGGTGAGTCTTTGACGAACAATCCGCAGTTTTGTTGAATACAATACCTACAAAGTTCAAACCGCTATACCGTGCTATATGATTATCACCGGTATCTATTTCCGTATATTCAGCTGTTGACCATTCCCATCTAGGATTCCAGTTTGCAGAAATCTTATTAGTATAAGAATCACTGAACAGAGACAACACTTCCGATTCGTCTCTCGTGGGTGTTGGAGCGAAATCGTAGCAATGTACCTTTATTTCGCCTTCAGCCTCCTTTAACGAGATAACGGCTTCTCCTGTTTTGTGCACGGTTATGTTACCATCATTTGTTACCGAAGCCACATTGACGTCAGATGACTCGAATGTAAAATAATTGGGAGAGACCCGCATTTTACGGTTAATGCCGTTCGGAAGATTGATAGTCTCGGTCAGAGTTCCTATCGTCAGTTTTCCGGGAAAACCGGGAACCTCTATATCTTCTATTTTGGCATGAGCCAATGTACCGAGTTTTTCGAACTTGACCTCATCGAACCAGATGGTGTAGCCTTCGTCATTTACTGCACCGGCGGAGTAGTAGAATAATCCTTTTTCCGATAAAAGCTTTGCGGAATTAGGAATAGGGATGATAATCTTGCTCCAGTTTGTATTCAGTTGGACATCATTAACTTGAACCAGATATTCGGTAGTATCATAATTTCCTATTCCAACTTCAATAGCGGTAGCTACGGAAGACTTGGCATAAAAAGTCAGTGCGTCATATCCGGACAGGTTTCTGCCTGTAGCGGAATAGAAAGTACCTCCTGCCCAACTCCCCATAGGATCACTCGGATTGGGAACTTCTATTCGCATAGATGACGTGCCATCGTAGGTGGTTTCAGTATCCACCCCGAAATTAGTTACTTTTCCCCATGCCTGGTATTGCAGGTCGGATGCAAATTCATCGATAAAGACATCAGACAAGTGTGGGTAAGTTGCCAGCACATCCGTATTTATATCTCTTGTACATCCTGTCAACGAAAAGAGAACAGCGACAACAGAGAGCTTACATGATATATTGATTTTGTGATTCATAAAACTATCTTATTAATTAGTTCGTAGATTAGAAAATGCTGAATGAAATGTAGGTTCTTATTTCCCATTCGTTGCCACGACCTGCGCCTATAATATCTGTGCTTGGTTCAAAACCACCGGAACCGTCCGGTATATATCCGGCAACGTAACGAGGAGAATATTGATCTAATGTTCTGAAAGTACCTCTGATTCCTACGCGAGTGGATACCGGACCCAACCATTTAGGCTTGGCGAGACTGGTCGAAAAGTCTAACATACATTGGAAAGGGAAAGTAAGGTTAAAATCCCTGTGATAGTCGTACGGCCCCCAGTCATTAAACTTCACCATTGCGTTCAGTCGCAGTTTCTTATAAATCATTCTGGCGTCTGCACCTACCCGCTTAACTAAACGGGTATCATCTCCGTTGGCTTGGGCAGTACCACAGTAGACACTTGATATGATACCGAAATCTCTTGATATTCTAGACGCTATTTTCAGGTTTGTTTCCCATAAATCATGAGCCGGTGCAGCTCCTCCGAAAGCAAAGGTAGAACGACCGTTGGCAAGTATACCTATGGCTGCATCCTGTGAGGTGGGATGATGGCGGTAAATGAAACCAAGTGAAGCGGCAAACGGTGCATCTTCGTTATTGTCATTCTCCCAGTCGTACATCCAAGTAGCGGGTGTCGGGTCATAAGTCAGCAACAATTCTCCCGCTGTTGTCTCCCTGTTATCCCTAACAGCAAAAGGATCATCAATAATATTTCGTAATCTTCCGGGAGCATCGATTCCATTAGGCATTGGACCTACAAGCGGTTTCTGCCACAGGAAATTAGGGGCAATCTGGAAGTTGCCTATCTGATAAGTAAAACCGGCAAGGACGTTCGATTGATTTCCGCTACCGCTATCTTTTAGCCTCCATCCTGTTAAAGTCTGTGTGTAATCGGCTCCGCCACTGGCTACCAATCCCATTATCGCCCCCTGCGCATAGGCATTGAACTTTCCTCCGCTATATACCACTTTCATCTTCCCTCCGAATGTATCGGATGTTTTTATCACGTCGGAATATACGATAGCTTCTTTATTGTATTCTGTGGTAGCTTGAAATTCCCGTCCTACAAGCGTTGTTCCTGACCATAATCCGCCCGCTGTAATATTGAAACGTCCGAAATTTCTTTCCACCATAAGAGAGGCCCGTGTATTCTTGGGGCGGGGTATGGCGTAAGAAGTAGTCGTTCCTTCACGCTGGTCTATATCATAATGGAAAATACCTGCTACGTTATATTTACCTATATTCCGTTGGTATTTGACAAGCAGAGCCGGGTTTGCACCCCACCATAGTTCGGGACCGAAAGCAATTTTCAGCCCTTTGAAGTATTTCTTACCTTCAATTTCACTTCCGAAAGGAGCTTCGCCACCATAAATATCCATATTATCACCGTAGCTCGCTTCGGGATACAATCCAAAGAAGTCTCCTTCGTATCCCCAATGATAGTGTCCTTTGCGGTAAAATGTTTTCAGATTAAACAGTTTGCCATCCCAGTCAAAACTCGCACTATAAAGTCTTAAGCGTTCCAACGGACCCAGATCTACTACTTCTCCGCTTTCGTCCGTTATATATCTGGAGCGTCCTCTGTTCTCATAAAAGATTTCGTCTATCGGGTTCTCCGCCACATTTCCAAGAACATTTACAGTGACTTCCGCCTGTACATTCTCTGCCGGTTTTGAGGCTACGCCTACGTAGAACGATTCAGTATGGTCAAAGCCTTTAAAGCTGGGGAAACTTGTCGGATTCTTCGGCCTGGAACTTGGAGTGGTAGTATTCTTTGCACCTGTATTGTAGGTAGTTATGTCACCTCTCAGTTCGCTCAGGCGTATTAGCTGAGTCTTTTCGCCTTGCAAGGCAGCTTTATCACTTCTGGAGGATAAAACGGCTGACATTACATTGATATCGGAAAGTTTGCTTATTATCGAAGAGGTGGTACTTCCGGGAGAATAAGGATTAATCTTGTGGACATCTTTCAGCACATAGTATGCGGCACGCGGGTAAAGTTCGTATATTCCCCTGCTGTCAGGAGTTCCTTTTGCGCATATACCGAACCATTCTTCGTTCATATTGTTTTCACCGTTCACATAGTCAAATACATATCCGCCGTTGGCCCATGATGCATTGGTGTCATGTATGCTCAGGTTAGTATTTTGACCGAATTTCCACCAACCGTCGGCAAATTGGAAAGTGAAACCTCCGAGTGAGTTATTGTTGTTGCCTAGTCCTGCCGCATTCAGATATATTTCAGTCCAATTCTTCAACAGAATGTCTGCTTGCTCTTTTTGTGCTTCACTTTGAGTTATGGCATTGAATGCATCGGATCCGAACTCTGTAAACAATACCGGTTTTCCATACTCAGCTTTTACTCTGCTGAACAAGTCGCCGAACGAGTCACCGCGATAGCAGTTGATTCCTAGAATGTCAACATCCTTACATTCTTTGGCTATAATATCAAGGAATAGAAGGTCACCGTTGCAAATAGCTATAGGAGCTGAAGCATTCATTTTCTTCATCTCGACGGTCGCTTCATTGAACAGTTTATATAAGTGAACCGCTTGAATAGTGGATTTACGATCTTCTACCGGAATATCTTCCGTTTCTGCTCCTTGCCAAAATAAACCATAATTGTTCTCATTTCCAAGAAGATAGAGGAGTATTCCAGGAGTATTATTGTATTCCTTTACCAATTCTCTCGCCTCGTCGAGAAGTACTTTTTTTACTCTAGGGTCGGAATAGTCGGTGTTAGCCATCCATGCCCCGTCCAAAGCTACTCCATAGCGTCCGAAGGAGCTATATATCATTGTGTGAATACCATATTGTTCATAGATATATTTTACCCATCTGGGGGGAACGCCTATGTGTTGTCTGATAGCGTTTACACCCATGTTCTTTAATAAAGACATATCCGTATCGAGAGCAGCCTTGATTATATCGTCAGGCTTTGTCCATAAGGAATATGAATAATTGGTGCCGACTGGGAAGTAATCCCAGTTCATACCATTCACCATAAAAGACTTACCGTTCACAAGCAACTTGGAACCTGTTCTGTCGTTGACTAAGGAGACTTTTTCCTGTTGTGCCGAAAGGGGAATGGACAAAAGGATTAGCAAAGATAATAATATTACATTTTTCATGATAAGTAAAATAACAAATTAGCACTTTGTGAAAAGAAAGCGTCTGAGATTACAAACGTATGTTTCATAGTTTGCTTTGGACCTAGTAGTTTCTCTTGCCTCATAGATTAAATTTAAAAAGTATATACTCGATTAATTTCTTGATTAATTTCTTGGAGGACAAAGGTAGTATAGTATAAGGTACGGTGTATATACAAGTAAATAGTAAGAGTAAATAAATAAAAAGTTAATGTGTTGATTATTAATTATATAATGTTTGGTAGAGGTAAATAGTTTATGAAGTAAAATGGTTTGTTTGCTCTCTCTATTTTTGCATTTTACCCAATGAACGTACCGTCTCGGTGAATTCTTCCTTAGGAATTATTGCCTTGTTTCTGGTTTTTAAACGATTATTGTAAACCGTCTGCGGAGAGCAATGAAGAAATTCTGCAATCTTCATACTGTCATTTATTCCGAGTCTGACAAGCGCATATATCCTCAACTCCGTGTTCAGGAGTTCGCCTTCTTTAAGCATTATCTTTTCTTCGGGACGCAGGAGGGAATTGAAGTCTTTTACAAAATCGGGGTATACGTGTAGGAAAATAGCGTCGAAACTATGATAGAACTCCTTCAACTCACTTTGTACCATCGTAATGTTGGAAGTTAATGATTTGATATCGTCTATTTGACCGGCTTTAAGTTTTCTGCTGATATTCTTCCTGTATTCTTCAAGTTTGGTTATATAATTGGAGCATATTGAGAATACATATCCGATGTATTCTTCTTTCACATAATTGGACTCTAGTAATTGGTTATTGATCACTTTTAGCTTTTCATTTACTTCGCTAAGTTCTCCGTTCACTTCACCCAGCATTCGTTGGGCTTCAGAAAGTTCTTTGACGTGTGAATTAAGCAGTCGGTTACTTTCGTTCAGTTTTTTACGTGAACGAGACAGTTTTCTGAATTGGAAATAAATGAGTAGGATGGAGATGAGTAATACAATGGATAATATACTTGTGGTGTAGAGTGATTTACGCAATTTGCTTTCCTGTATTTTGTTCCTTTCGCGATAGGCCTGCTGTAGTTTATCCATAACGGTCGATATGTTTATTACGCGCACCCTGTTGGGATACAGCAATGCGGCTTTAAAGCAATAACTGATGTAAGTGTAGCCTCTGTCTATGTCTTCACGCAAATAGAGGATATTGGAAAGTTCCTCCAATGAAGCTATATCGCGGTTGCAGATTTTAATATCGGCTATGGCAGAATAAATAAGGTATTTTACGTAATTATCTTCATCGCCTTCATTGTAAAACATGATAGCAAGCATATAAGAATTGATGGCATCCACCCGCGTGGACAATGATGACTTGTCTACTATATTTTTTAATTTTAATTTTATACTGTCTCCCTCTGCAGAACGGGGATATTCTCTATGTAGTGACGCACAAAAACTATAATATGAAGGATGATCGGGAGTTATGTATTTCTTAGCTTCGTGCTTGAATTCCTTCTCAAGATTGTAATAAGAATTTGTCAGTTCCAGGCGATTACCGATGAATTGTACCAAATGGGAGTATAGATAGATTTTTGTATCATAATACTGATACATATTTTCTTTACTTAATGAAGTTATATCTACATTCAATAATTCTTTCTCAGCCTCATTCAGTAGCCCCTGGGCTGCAAGAAGGAAAACTTTATGCAGTATCCACTCCTGTTCTTTGTCCTTTCGGCCTAATGCGTTGGCTATCTCTATATTATTGTTTACATAAACCATAGCCGAGTCCGCATTATAGACAAAATATTCATCATACAGCATTTTGTTAAGCCATAGTTTTTCTTCCGGTTTTAGAGGCATAGACTGTTTCTTACGCAGTTCTTCTATTTTATCTTCTTTCTCTAAAACGTACTTTTCACTGTTTGTCAATACGGAATCCAATCTGGAAAACAATTGTTCCATTTCTTTATTCTTGGAATAAACATTCCCGAAAGTAATAAACAGTAGGAACAATACTGATAATTTTCTGTATATAAAGGGATTCGTCATATTAAATACTTCTTTTTCTGATGCTGTGACCAGCTTTCATATCATGTTCTTGAAACCGGTTGTCGATATGCAAATATATATTCTTTTTTGATACTATATGGCAGGTAATAAGACTTTTGTTTCACTGCTTGCGAAATTAACATGTTTTTTTTCTATCTTTGCCGGAGATGGAAAAGTTTGAGTTACATATATTAGGGTGCGGTTCCGCTTTGCCCACTACACGACATTTTGCGACTTCACAAGTCGTCAATTTGCGTGAAAAATTATTTATGATTGATTGTGGGGAAGGGGCTCAGATGCAATTACGTCGTTCCCGGCTTAAATTTTCCCGTTTGAATCATATCTTTATCTCTCATCTGCACGGTGATCATTGCTTTGGACTCTTGGGGCTAATCTCTACATTCGGATTATTGGGGAGGACGGCCGATTTACATATTCATTCTCCTAAGGGGCTGGAAGAATTATTCGCACCGATGCTAGCTTTTTTTTGTAAGACACTGACCTATAAAGTGTTTTTTCACGAATTTGAGACGAAAGAACCGACACAGATTTATGATGACCGTTCGGTGACTGTAACTACGATCCCTCTTAAACATCGAATTCCCTGTTGCGGATTCCTGTTTGAGGAGAAGCAACGTCCGAATCATATCATCAGAGAAATGGTGGATTTTTATAAAGTTCCGGTTTACGAACTGAACCGTATTAAGAACGGAGCGGATTTTGTTACTCCCGAAGGAGAAGTTATTCCCAATCAGCGTTTGACCCGTCCTTCGACCCCGGCACGCAAATACGCTTATTGTTCCGATACAATTTTTCGTCCGTCTATAGTGAAACAAATCAACAATGTGGATTTGCTGTTCCATGAAGCTACTTTTGCACAAGCGGAACAGGCACGGGCAAAAGAAACTTATCACACGACAGCTGCACAAGCTGCACAAATCGCTTTGGATGCAAAGGTAAAACAATTGGTTATCGGGCATTTCTCAGCCCGATATGAAGATGAAGCTGTTTTACTTAATGAAGCGTCCGCCATTTTTCCGCAGACAATTTTAGCGAAAGAAAATCTATGTATTGACGTTGACGGAGGAACTGTATATGAAAAGTAGCCGGTTATTTTTGGGAGTAATATGTATAATTTGTTTGGCTGCTTGTAGAAAGGAGAAACCTTTGTCTCCGATACCGGATTCTTTGGCAGGTTTCAAAGAACTGTTTAATCCTGCCTATCAGATCAGTGCGGATAGTATTCGGCAGCTCATTCATGCCTGTTTGGAAAAAAATAAACAGAATACAGTTTGGGATTCTGCGTTAGTCTCTCATTATCAGGAGGAAGGCGATTTCTTATGGTTGAATGATTCATTGGTCTCCGATAAACCGACTGTGCAGGCAGCGGACTCAATGTTGTACTGGTTAGAGAATATATCGCGACATGGGATTAATCCGAGACTTTATCCTGTAGATAGTATTCGTAATGGGTTGCAGCAGATACGTACATTACAATTGCAAGATGGAAAAACGATGAATTCCCTGTTGGCGGATTTAGAATATCAGTTGACAGCTGCCTATCTTTCGTATGTGTGCCGGTTAAAGTTTGGCTTTCTACCTCCGGAGCGCAGATGGAATGATTCGATAGACCGTATTTCTCTGAAGCGTTGTGATATGGAATTTGCATTGTCGGCTCTTGATTCTTTGCGTGCCAATCCCACTGCCGCCTTTCATTGGGCGCAACCCTCTTCCCGTCTTTATAAGAAAATGCAGGAAGAATTGGTGCGCGTGAATGGTTGGGGAAAGACGGATACTACGGATTATTACTGGGATCGTTTATTGCTGAATCTGGAACGGGCGCGTTGGCAGTATGCTCTGGATAAAGGGAAGAAATATGTGGTGGCAAATGTGGCGGCATTCATGCTGCAAGCCGTCAACGAGGAAACAGACTCTATTCTGGAAATGCGCATTTGTGTGGGAAGTGTGAGGAATAAAACACCTTTGTTGTCCAGCAGAATCTATTATATGGAGCTGAATCCGTATTGGAATGTTCCTCAAAGTATTATCCGGAAAGAGATTATTCCTACTTATCGCAGGGATACGACTTACTTTACCCGTAACCGCATGAAGGTGTATGATAAGAATGGTACACAAGTCGATCCTCATAGTATCAAATGGGCGAGGTATGCGGGCAAGGGAGTACCTTATACTGTGAAACAGGATAATAAGACGGGAAATTCGTTGGGGCGTATCATCTTCCGTTTCCCAAATCCTTATTCCGTTTATTTGCACGATACTCCTTCCCGTTGGGCTTTCACGCGAAAGAACCGGGCGGTGAGCCATGGTTGTGTACGTCTTCAGAAAGCACTCGATTTTGCTTTCTTCTTATTAGAAGAACCTGATGAATTACTGGAAGACCGCATCCGCATTGCAATGGACCTCAAGCCGATAAGCGAGGAAGGAAAGAAGCTTCCTATCAGTGCGGCCTATCGTGAATTGAAACATTATAGTTTGGAGAAATATGTGCCTTTGTTTATAGATTATCAGACTGTTTATCTGTCTGCCGATAATAATTTGATGTATTGTGATGACATTTATAAGTATGATCCGTCTTTACTAAAGGCAATGACCGATCTGGATTTGAAACCATAAATAAACATAGAGATACAAGAGATTATGACCCCTTATAACGAGCGCGAAGTTCTGAAGCTCCTCCAGGAGGAGAGTACGCAGCGACAAGGATTTGAAATGATTGTGGCGCAGTATAGCGAACAATTGTATTGGCAGATCCGTCGGCTGGTGCTGTCGCATGAGGATGCGAACGATCTCCTGCAAAATACTTTTATCAAGGCATGGACGAATATTGATTATTTCCGTGCTGAGGCGAAATTGTCTACCTGGCTCTATCGTATTGCGTTGAATGAATGCCTTACTTTCTTGAATAGACAACGTGCTGTCACTACCTTGGCCATTGATGATCCGGAAGCAGCGGTTGTGCAGAAACTGGAAAGCGACCCGTACTTTTCGGGTGATGAGGCGCAGTTGTGTTTGCAAAAGGCATTAATGACTTTACCGGAGAAACAGCGCATGGTGTTCAATCTGAAATACTATCAAGAAATGAAATATGAAGAAATGTCTGAAATCTTCGGTACCTCAGTCGGTGCTTTGAAAGCGTCTTATCATCATGCAGTGAAGAAAATAGAGAAGTTTTTAGAAGACATTGATTAAACCTTTGGACTCGGACTATGTCTAAATCAAAGAGAGGAGAAAAACGAATGAAAGAAGAAGATATCCTATTGAAGAAACTTGGTAAGGAAGATTCCTTCAAAGTTCCTGATGGTTACTTTGAGAACCTGACTTCAGAAGTGATGAATAAACTTCCTGAAAAAGAGAAAGTGCTTTTCAAGGAAGAACCTGTCAGTACATGGACAAGACTGAAACCATTGCTCTATATGGCAGCTATGTTTGTGGGGGCTGCCTTGATTATACGGGTGGCGTCGTCAGATCACAAACCTGCTGCGGTCGATGAAGTGGCGGTGACGGAGGTGGATACTGAAGTTGTATCGGACGAAATGCTGGATGTGGCACTGGACCGCGCTATGCTGGATGATTATTCGTTATATGTTTATTTGAGTGATGCAAGTGTAGAATGATTTATTAAAACTGATTGAATACAGAAAATGAGAAAACTAATTGCATGGGTTGTTTTGTTGTGTGGCTTTATGCCTGTTCTTTGGGCTGCTGACGGATGTGACCAGCATTTATCCCGGGAGGAGTTCAGGGCAAAACAAAAGGCATTCATTATCGAACAGGCTGGATTGAGTAAAGAAGAGGCAGCCAAGTTCTTTTCCGTCTATTTTGAACTTCAGGATAAGAAGAAGAAGCTGAATGATGAATCGTGGGATTTGATGCGCAAAGGTAAAGATGATAAGACGACGGAAGCTCAATATGCAGAAATCAACGATAAGATAGCCAACAATCGTATTGCTGCCGACCAGCTTGATAAGACTTATCTGGGTAAGTTCAAAAAGATTCTTTCCAGTAAGAAGATATTTCTCGTGCAGCGTGCGGAAATGCGCTTCCACCGGGAGATGATAAAAGGAATGAATCGTGGCAAGGATAAAGGAAACGATTCGAAGAAGAAATAAAGAAAAATAGAGCGTCTAACTCGTATGAATAGATGCTCTGTTTGAGTAAAATAGAGGCTCTACTCGCACGGAATAGAGCCTCTATTTTTTTATTGGAATGAATATTGCTCTGCTTTCTACTAATTCTATATGGCATTCTTTTGATGCTAATTAATATCTAAAAAATGTTTCTTAAATCGCCTGAACGTCTCATAAGATATTCCATATTCTTTGCATAACCCCATGATACTTGCCCCAGCTGTTAATTTCGCAGCAATTTCGCCTTTACATGATTTTAAAATTTGAATTTTTGGAGTACTGCCAAACTTTCTTCCCATGTGTTTACCTTCCGCTTTGCGCAGTGCCATTGCTTCACGAGTGCGCTGTGAATTCAGCTTATGCTCAATTTCAGCAGCCAGACCAAAAGCGAAACTTAAAACTTTACTGTTGATGCTGTCATCAAAAATATAGCCGTCTTTCGTACTGTGCACCGCCACTTTGACATCAACACACAACTTCATAATTTCCATGATTTCGTGAAGCGAACGTGAAAGACGCGACAATTCCGTTACAATTAGAATATCTCCCTTTTTCAAATGTCGGACGCTACGTCCCAACAAGCGGTTTTTGTGTTCCGTCTTACCACTAACTACTTCCGTCACCCAACGGTCGATTTTCATATTTCTTGACTCTGCATAATGTTTGATTTCTCCTTCTTGATTTTCGAGGTGCTGACGACCTGTACTCACTCTTAAATAAGCAATTACCATAATTGAAATGATTTAATTAATAAATAGTGAATTAATTAAACCAATATCAGTGACAATTGCTTATTCCAATCCTGTTAAAAATTTGAGAAATAACTTAATGTGAAAGAGGTTGAAAATGAGTGGAATAGTTGTGAAAAAGGAAGAGTTTAACCGATTACTAATTAAGGGATACCTTAATTAGTAGTTTTGCACCTATTAAGAAAATAGCTCCTGTAAATTAACAAAATAGACTCTATCTATCTGATTTGCAAATATAATGCTTTCCTCGAACTTGTTAACAAAAAAGGAGTCTTTTTTCCAATTTTCGAGCAAAAAACATCACTAATTAAGGCATCCCTTAATTAGTGATGTTTTTCTCGTAAATAGCTGATGGAGAGAAGAACTTATTATCTGAAGCGTGGTATATATGGCTTAAACAAGAACGAAATGAAACAAATAATGAAAGCATGGCCGAGAATGTCTCTAAACATTTAATCATTTTAATTAATAACAAAACAATGAAGAATTTCAAACATTATGCATTGCTGCTATTTGTGTCTGTAGCAGTGTTCAGTTGCTCAAAGGATTATGATGACACCGAATTGAGAAGTGATGTGAACGACCTCAAGTCAAGAGTAGAGAAGCTGGAAACATGGTGTAATACCGCCAACTCTCAAATAAATGCTTTGCAGGGATTGGTTACGGCTTTAGAAGCAAAAGATTATGTGACGGGAGTTTCTCCTATTAGTGAGGGGGAAAAAGAAGTGGGTTACACCATTATGTTCAGCAAGAGTGGCGCTGTTACTATCTATAATGGTAAGGATGGAGTAAAAGGAGCAGACGGAATATCCCCTGTTATCGGAGTGGCTAAAGATACCGATGGATTTTACTACTGGACAATCAAGATGGGGGATGCTGATGCTACTTGGATGAAGGATGCTGATGGAAATAAAATACGCACCATGGGCGAAAAGGGTGCAGATGGTGTTGATGGAGAAGACGGCCAAACACCTGTGTTGAGCGTAGCTACTGATGCCGATGGAAAAGTATACTGGAAAATAAACGGAGAATGGCTGTTGAACAACGGGCAGAAAGTACAGGCCACGGGAGATAAAGGGGATACAGGAGTCAGTGGAGCACAAGGCGATGCTGTGTTTGCGTCAAACGGTGTCAAAGTTTTTGACGACTATGTGGAATTTACCCTTGCGGGGAAAGATGGCGTGACTTTCACCTTACCAAAAACAAATGGTATTACAATTGGATTTGATAGTTATACTGTTTTTTACTGTTCGCCTACAGACAATCAAATTACGTTAGAATTGCCGACAACTTTGAAGGAAAGTGACTATAACGCAATCACTGCAACCGTTTCGAATGGCAAGGGTTTTGATATGGATATTCAGACTCGTTCTGCAAGTACCGCGGATAGTTGGGGAGTTAAGGTTATCAAACCTGTATTTTCAGATGGTAACCTTGTAAAAGGGAGCGCAAAAGTGCTACTTACTTTGCCGCAAAATAAAACGAATTATCAGGCTGTTCTTCGCGTTACCATTATAGATAATAAAGGAAAAGAATCTTCGGTTAGTCGCATAGTCTGGTTTAAAGCCGACAATGATGCAAATGTGATTGATAACAATACAGGAACTCTATCTGATAAGATCGCAAATCCGGCAACTGTAAAACAATTATCGGTAATAGGTGCTATTAGTAATGATGATTTTCGATATATACGTGAAAATCTGACTTCAATTGAAGTGTTAGACTTATCAAGAGCAACCATTACAACATTACCAGAGCGAGCTATGGCATTTTATGACACGATGGGGCTCACTGATAATACCTCCTTAAAAACGGTTATCTTGCCTGAATCATTAACTACAATTGGTAATTCTGTATTCGCGATGTGTATCGCTTTGAAAGGGATTATATTACCATCAACAATTGCATCCATCCGTGATCGTGCATTCCAAGGTTGTTCAGCCCTTACATCAGTCACTTGTAAGGCTACTACCATTCCTGAATTATCGTCTCATAATACGGGAGAAAATTATAACTTACATTTCTATGGCATTCATTCGTCTTGTGTACTGAAAAGACCTGCTGGAGTAGACTACTCTAGTTGGAGTACCTATTTCAAAGGTGGTGTTCAGGATTTATAACGATTAATGACGGTTTTGATAAATCGTAGTTTATAATATTTATCCTGCTACACATTTATATAGAAAGCCCCTGCTTGAGAAAGCGGGGCTTTGTGTGATTTATGAACTAATATAGATTAATCAAAATGTGTAGAATATCCGGACCGAGGCTTTATAATCCTTTCTTCTTGGCTTCATTCCAAATGGTGTCCATCTCTTCAAGAGACATATTCTTCAGGCTTTTTCCTTCTTTGATAGTATGTTCCTCCAAATAATTGAAGCGACGAATAAACTTTTGATTGGTAAGTTCCAAAGCATTATCAGGATTGATCTTGTAGAGACGCGCTGCATTGATTAGACTAAACATGACGTCACCGAATTCAGCTTCCGCCTTGTCCTTATCCATATTAGCCACTTCATCTTGAAACTCTCCGATTTCTTCCTTCACTTTATCCCATACCTGTTCACGCTCTTCCCAGTCGAAACCTACATTGCGGGCTTTGTCTTGAATACGATAAGCCTTGATGAGCGAGGGGAGGGCAGCGGGTACACCGCTCAATACACTCTTATTGCCGTCTTTCTCCTTTAGCTTCAACTGTTCCCAATTTTCGGAAACTTGTCCTGCTGTCTCTGCTTTTACCTCTCCGAATACATGCGGGTGACGGAAAATCAGTTTATCACACAGTTTGTCGCAAACATCTTTGATGTCAAAATCTCCTGTTTCCGAGCCTATCTTAGCAT
>ERZ773107.1399-NODE-1399-length-21665-cov-6.226377_pt1 | contig 21665 bp, 22 predicted proteins | sample MGYA00580571_ERZ773107 | MGnify/ENA primary metagenome ERZ773107 (study PRJEB29015, sample SAMEA2737843) | human gut metagenome | biome: human gut; feature: human-associated habitat; material: faeces | place: China | collected 2012 ... | reverse complement strand
ATCCGAAAAGGTATAATAGTTTGTGCCATTATCAAATTTACCGTTTTCAATGTTGAAATTAACTACCGCAACTTTTTCAGCGGTTGCATCTGTTGCTGCTTGCGTATTTGTACTTGACTCTGTTCCGTTAGTTGGCTCAGCAGCAAAAGTTGCTACTGAATTGCCCCCTACAAGAGCGGCAGCCAGAGAAAACGCAAGCATTTGTTTAAGAACTTTGTTCTTCATACTTGTTTTTTCCTCACTTTCGTTTATTTAATTTCTGCCTTATCCCATTGCATGCCTATCCTAGCATTCCCATTATATGTCTTATATTCTAAGACGTCAACATTTTTTGTCGTTATTTTTAAGACTTTTTGGTGTTTAAAAATTCCTTTACCTTAATATAATGATAAAAAGGAGTTTTTAGGCATATGAAGGATATTGGCGCTGTCTTAAAAAATGCACGAGAAAACAAAGAATTCACTCAGAAACAAGTGATGGAACTAACCGGTATCAATAAAAAATCCCTTTCCGATTGTTGCACCCGGATGGATCTCGATCCCGGTCTTTCTCGCTGCACGTTGTGAAAGAAAACGTGCCCAGAAATAATGTCCCTTCAGGTACAGTTTATGCGCCCTTCTGTAGCTTAGCATAACACGAAAGCTCGGATAAAGCAAAACTTCCATCGGTGATTTGATCGCCGGGTCACGCTCCTGTATGACCTGAAATTCTTCTTTCATGTGTTGGATCATTCCCATGTCATTTCCCTCTTTTCTAAAAAAAACGGACCACTTCATCTCCAAGAGACGAAGTAATCCGCGGTTCCACTCTATTAAAAATCAGTCAGCTGATTTTCACTCAAAACACGTAACGTGTGTTGACCGGGTCAGCATACTGTTCCTGCCTGCTCCCACAGACCGTCGTTCCTCTGACCAGCTCCCGGATGCACTTCACAATGTCTTCTGCAAGACTGCTCTCAGCCGGTGACAGTCTCTCTCTTGGCATCTGTATCATTATTACTCTTTCCGTTCTTCGCTTTCCTTGATTTTGTTTTCTAATATAGTTTATGCAGTTCGTGTGATTTTGTCAAGAAAGATTTTTACTCCTTCCGGCATCCTTTGCACCCGGCGCACCGGCTCTCCGAATCTGCAACCGTCATGCTCGCCTCGTAGAACGTAGTCAACGCACAGATCGCCTGGGAAGAAATTCCCTCTTCCGTTCCGGTAAACCCGAGCCCCTCCTCTGTTGTCGCCTTCACATTCACCTGACTCACATCGATATGGAGCGCTTCTGCGATATTCTTCTCCATCTGCGCAATATATGGGCGCATTTTCGGTTTCTGGGCGATGATCGTCGCATCAATGTTCTCGACCAGATAGCCTTTCTCCTCAATGAGCTTCGCCACATGCTCTAAGAGCTTTATGCTGGAAATACCTTTGTACTGCGGATCGGTATCCGGAAAATGCTTGCCAATATCACCGAGGGCTGCTGCCCCGAGCAGTGCGTCCATGATCGCATGGAGGAGGACGTCCGCGTCGGAGTGGCCGAGCAGTCCCAATGTGTGCGGGATTTTTACGCCGCCTATGATCAGATCTCTTCCCTCTACTAATTTATGGACATCGTATCCCATTCCTACTCTCATATTATTTCTCCTTTTTTTTTGGGGGGGCGAAACTCGAAGTCAGGCTGTGCTGATGAGAAAAGAGGGGGATCGGTATTCGAAGACACGCTTTCGCTCCGCGTCGCTCGCAGCGGTACTAAGCTTCCATCCTCGCATTACCAGATGTTGGCTAGCCACCACTGGCTCTGCTCGGCTGCAAGCTAAGGACCGGCGGCTCCTCAAGGTCTGCAACCAGCCATGCCCGCTTCGCGCAATCCTCGTTATGTTATCTAAGAGTTTCGCTGGTTATCTCAAAGATTTACTGGTTTATGAACTTTACACTTTTCCGCATGAAATTGTAAGTGTTTACAGTTCTTACAATTCCTTAAACAGAATTATCATTTGTTTATTTGAAAATGTCTATCCACGACGACGGATGATCTCTGCGGCGGCAGCCAATTGTTCTTGGTCATTAACGCCGGTGATGTCTTCCGGATCGTCGAGAGCGAAGGCATCTACTTTCAGTCCCTTGTTCTTAATGATGGTGAGGGTATCCGGGAGGTAGTATTCGCCCTGGGCATTGTTTGGGGTGATTTTGTCTAAGGCTTCTTTCAGTTCTTTCGTATCGAAGATGTACATCCCGGAGTTGATCTCGTGGGACTGCAATTCTTCCGGGGAGGCATCTTTGTGCTCGACGCTTTTGACGAAAGTTCCATTCTTGTCACGGATGATTCTGCCGTAGCCGGTCGGGTCGTCGATCATGGCGGAGAGTACGGTTACAGTATTTCCATTTTCTCTGTGATAATCCGCAAGTTTTTTTAAGGTGGCTGCTGTGATAAGCGGGGTGTCACCAAACAGGATTAAGGTCTGTCCTTCATCTCCTAAGAACTCTCTGGCGCATTTGACTGCGTGGCCGGTTCCTAATTGTTCCTCCTGTAAGGCGAATGTTACATTTTTGTGGGAGATGGTGTTCTCTACCACATCGTGTTTGTATCCTACTACCAGACAGATATCAGTTGCACCGGCGCCTTCTGCTGCGTCAATGGCATAGTCCACCAGACATTTTCCATCAATGGTGTGTACGACCTTCGGGAGATCGGATTTCATTCGGGTTCCTTTTCCTGCTGCAAGGATGACTGCTTTTAACTGTTCCATAATTTTTACCTCTTTCTATTTTTCTGACAATTACCAGACGCAAATTTACTTTGTGAAGCTTGTAAACATGATACGTTTTCCATTATCAATTTGTAATTTTATCTTTCCTGAATCTGACGCACGAAAAATAGGGAGTTCACATCCGCTCCCTATTTTTCTATCTTTCTTTATTTTACAGTAGTTTTTTTATTTTACAAGTATGTATCTGGTATTTTTACGCTATTTTTTATCTGTCCCTTCCGGTATATTCCCACTCTTTAACTTCGATTTTTTCTGTCTCCAGACTTCACTCTCTCTGTAATCACTCGCACAATCCACTCTGCCAGATAGCTGATACAGATTCCGGAAACAATGCCCGCAAGCACATCGCTTGGATAATGCACACCGACATATAATCTGGAGAAACTGATCAGGATTGCCAGACCAAACATCAGTATCCCGTATTTTTTCGGAAGCCGTCTGAAAAGCAGGAAACCTGCCGCAAAGGAGCTTGCCGTATGCCCGGATGGGAAGGAAAAATCGATTGGATGCGGGATTAATGGGATCAGCCCCTCGATCGCATCAAAAGGTCTGGTTCTTGCAATCACGTTTTTCAGGAACAGATTGTTAATAAGAAGTGATAGCAGTAATGCCACACCGCAGGTAAGACCAAGCTTCCGGTATTTCGGCATCAGAAGAAGGATTACCGTGATCAGGATCCAGATCATCCCTGCATTTCCAAGTATAGTGATCACTCTCATCGCGAAGGTCAGAAAATCTTCCCTCACATAATTCTGAAGAAATAATAAAAAGCTCTGATCCAGATTGCAAAGCCATTCTAACATGTGATGTACCTCATTTCTTTCTGCCTGATTATCAATGGTATCTGTTTATTATAAGGTATAAATCTTAAGATCCGCGCAACTTTTTGTAAAGATTTTCGCAATTTCCTCATAAACAAAGAGACGGATCACCATCTTAATAGCGATCCGTCTCTTTTACAGTATCTATTCCTCAGCTTCGAGTGTCTCCTGATACTTCTCCAGAATCAGTTCCTGAATCTTCTCTCTCGTAGAAGAATTGATCGGATGTGCAATGTCTCTGTATTCCCCATCCGCTGCCTTTCTGCTTGGCATTGCAATAAATAAACCTTTTTCTCCCTCGATGATCTTAATATCATGAACCACAAATTCTTCGTCAATCGTGATGGAAACGACAGCTTTCATCTTTCCTTCCTTTTCGACTTTTCTGATCCTAACGTCTGTAATCTGCATGATGTTATGTCCCCCTTTTCGGTCATCCTCTTACTGTAAATCACTCTGTCTTCTCTATCTGTCCTTTTCTATAACACGTATCTCTCGTTGTGCTCGGATACAATCTTAATGCCGTTCTCACCACAGTAGTAGGTGTTGGCTTTCAGCGTATCACGGCTCTCTACGATACAGTTCTCAATGTGCGTATTATCCCCGATATACACATCATTTAAAATGATAGAATTCTTAATGACACAGTTCTTTCCAACAAATACCTTCTTGAATAAAACAGAGTTTTCAACCTTGCTGTTGATGATGCATCCGCTCGCGATCAGGCTGTTTCTGACTTCTGAACCCGTGTTGTACTTTGCAGGTGGCAGATCGTCTACCTTCGAGCAGATCTCCGGCTCATCCTTGAAGAAGTACTTTCTGACTTCCGGCTTTAAAAAATCCATGTTGGTCTGATAATAGGAATCAACAGTTGCGATGTTGCTCCAGTATTCGTTCATCTTGTATCCATAGATACGCTTCATATTCTTGTAGCGGATCAGAATATCGGTAACAAAATCCCATCTTCCCTCATCTGCACTTCTCTCAAGCATCTCGATCAGTTGTCTTCTGCGGATCACATAGATTCCGGTTGAAATTGTGTTGGACTGGGAAACCATCGGCTTCTCCTCGAATTCCACAATTCTTGCATCCTCGTTCATGCGGACAACACCGAAGCGGCTGACATCCACACTCGGATCCATATCTTTGCAGACAACTGTGATATCTGCTTTCTTCTGGATATGATAATCAAGTACCTTATTAAAATCAAGCTTGTACACACAGTCACCACTGCTGATGATGACATATGGTTCATGACGTTTCTTTAAGAAATTGATGTTCTGGTACATGGCATCTGCTGTTCCACGGTACCACCAGCTGTTATCCACAGTGACGGTCGGGTTGAACACGTATAATCCACCCTGTTTTCTTCCGAAATCCCACCACTTGGATGAGCTTAAATGTTCATTCAACGATCTTGCACTGTACTGGGTCAGTACGGCAACGGTCTGTACATGAGAGTTGCTCATGCTGCTTAATGCAAAGTCAATGCTTCGGTAGCTTCCTCCGATCGGCATCGCTGCAATTGCACGTTTATTGGATAATTCCTGCATACGGCTGTTATTACCGCCAGCCAAAATAATTCCTACTGCCTTCATTCTGAGTCACCTGCCTTAATAATTACTTCACCGCTGTCAAGAATACCCTCCGGATAATCTTCTAAGGTTGTCTTACCGGAAATTGCAGTGTTCTTTCCGACAGAAACATTTGCTGGAACAGAAGAATCCTCACCGATTGTCACCAGTCCGAACGAATAGATCTTGTCATTTAACTTATTCGGCTTCTCCTCTCCAACACCCAATGTTACATGATCGCCGATCTCGCAGTTCTCCGCGATGATCGCCTTGTCCACAACAACATTCTCACCAATCTGGGTACCACGCATCACGATGGAATCCCGTATCACACTGCCCTTTCCGATTGAAACACCTGCTCCGATAACGGAATTATGTACTTCACCGTAGATCTCAGATCCGTCTCCAATGATACTGCGCTCCACAACCGAATCTGCGGACAGATACTGTGGCTGGATAATATCGCTCTTCGTATAGATCTTCCAGTATTCCTCGTAAAGGTTGAACTCCGGAATCAGGTCTATTAACTCCATATTGGCTTCCCAGTAAGAACCAAGTGTTCCTACATCCTTCCAGTAGCCGTTGTATTCGTATGCAAATAAGCGCTGCTGCTTCTCGAAACAATACGGGATAATATGCTTACCGAAGTCACAGTTGCTCTGATTCTTCATCGCAACTAATGCTTCCTTCAGAACCTTCCAGCTGAAAATATAGATACCCATGGATGCAAGGTTGCTTCTCGGATGCTCCGGCTTCTCCTCAAATGCCTGGATGCGCTTATTCTCATCTGCGATCACGATACCGAATCTGTTTGCCTCCTCGATTGGGACCGGCATCGTGGCAATTGTCACATCTGCGTTGTTCTCCTTGTGGAAATCAAGCATCACCTCATAATCCATCTTATAAATATGGTCACCGGATAAAATCAGTACATATTCCGGATTATACTGCTCCATGTAATTCAAGTTCTGGTAAATTGCATTAGCTGTTCCGGTATACCATTCACTGTTATCGCTCTTCTCATATGGTGGAAGTACGGTTACTCCTCCATTATTCCTGTCTAAATCCCACGGAATACCGATTCCGATATGGGTATTCAGACGTAATGGCTGATACTGAGTCAACACACCGACCGTATCAATTCCGGAGTTAATACAGTTGCTGAGTGGGAAATCAATAATACGGTACTTTCCACCGAATGCAACTGCTGGCTTTGCAACTTTTGCAGTCAGTACACCAAGACGGCTTCCCTGACCTCCTGCTAATAGCATTGCTATCATTTCTTTTCGAATCACGTCAATCACCTCTCGTCATTTCACTAGTCTATCTAGCCTCTGATAGATTTAGTATAACACAAGACAGATGTCTTGTACATCATTTTTCACAATTTTCAAATGTATTTTGCCGAAATTTCGACAAAACGCACAAATCCCGCTCCTTTTTCCATATATTTCCACATTTTTTTCAGCTGTACTCTCAAAAAAACGACATTTTCAGTTTTTCCTGCCGGACTATTCTGCCCTCTTACGTCATCACGTTTCCAGTACCCAAAAGTACGCAAATCTGTAAAATCACGCACAAAAGAATTTGCAAAATTTTCATATAAGGTTATAATTGCTTTAGATATAAACAATAGAATGCACGTTCTGCGAACATTCTATTGTCATGAATCAAGAAAAAACAAGGCAGGTACTTATCATGTATAAAATTGATTTTAACAAACCTATCCACATCCATTTCATGGGAATCGGCGGCATCAGCATGAGTGGTCTCGCAGAAATTCTGCATGAGGAGCATTTTACAGTCTCCGGATCCGACTCGAAGGAATCTGACCTGACCAGACACTTAGAGCATATGGGCATTCAGGTGTACTACGGTCAGAAGCCGGAAAATATTACAGACGGCATCGACCTTGTCGTCTACACCGCTGCAATCCGCGAAGATAACACCGAATTTATCGCCGCAAAGGAAAAAGGCATCCCGATGCTCACCCGTGCCGAGCTGTTAGGACAGATCATGGACAATTATCAGAACTCCATCGCCGTTGCCGGAACGCACGGAAAGACGACCACAACTTCCATGATTTCCCAGATTCTGTTACAGGCGAAGAAAGATCCGACCATCACCGTCGGGGGCATCTTAAAGGCGATCGACGGGAACCTGCGTGTCGGCAAGTCTGACGTTTTTATTTCAGAAGCATGTGAGTACACGAACAGCTTTTTCAATTTCCGTCCGAAATACAGCATTATTTTAAACATAGAAGCGGAACATCTCGATTTCTTTAAGGATCTTGATGACATCCGCCACTCCTTCCGCCAGTTCGCATCCAACACGAAAGAGGATGGAGCAATTATTATCAACGGCGAGATAGAGAACTATCAGTCGATCGTGGAAGGACTTCCAGCCCAGGTCATCACCTACGGCATGAGCGATGCCTGTGACTTCTACCCGGAGCAGATTACTTTCGATGAGAAGGCATGTGCTTCCTTCACTGCCATGTACCACGGCAGGAAAGTTATGGACGTAGCTTTACATGTACCAGGACTCCACAACGTGTCCAACGCACTCGCTGCCATCGCGCTCTCCCTCGACTTAAAGCTCGATGAGAAGGACATCACCGCTGGTATCGCAGCATTCGGCGGTGCAGACAGACGGTTCCAGTACAAAGGGGAAGTGGACGGTGTCACTGTGATTGACGATTACGCACATCATCCGACTGAGATCCGCGCCACTTTAACCGCCGCGTTAAAGTACCCGCACAAACGTCTCGTACTCGTATTCCAGCCACATACCTACTCAAGAACCAAGGCGTTCTTAGACGATTTCGCAGATGTCCTTTCCATGGCAGATGTTGTTGTCTTAGCAGACATCTACGCAGCCCGCGAGAAGAACACTTACGGCATCAGCTCAAGGGATATTGAGGCAAAGTTAAAGGAAAAAGGCACCGAGTGCCACTATTTCCCATCTTTTACCGAAATCGAGAAATATTTACTGGAAAACTGTATAAACGGTGATTTGTTGATAACTATGGGCGCCGGAGACATTGTAAATGTTGGCGAACACCTGCTTGGCAGATAACTTATCCACATTATCCACATTCAATTGGGGAAAACTTCAACTTTTGAATGTGGATTTTTTTGTTTACATAAAGTTATCCACATTTTTATGTCAAAAAGCTGTAAGTCCTTATATTTCCACACTTTCATGCGTTTTTCACCAAATGGCGTTTTTGTGGAAACTTTTTTTATCCACATTATCCACATTTTTGAAAACCCTTGATTTTACTGGGTTTGTGAGCAATTTTGTACTTCTCTTTTTTTCATTCCTGTGCTATAATTTGGGACGGGCTGATGGACAGGATATTCCATCCGGCTTTGCATGAAAGGAAGGAACACAATGGCAAATATAACACTTCATAGTGACAGTCAGACCTCTGCCACCAGTGTATCGAATATTTTCATTGATGAATATATGTCTGATGCCAATGGAGAGTTTGTAAAAATATATCTTTATCTGTTACGGCAGTTAAACGCACCGGATGCTGCGTTTTCCATTTCTGCCATGGCAGATAAATTCGAACATACCGAAAAGGACATTAAGCGTGCTTTAAGTTACTGGGAGCGTATGCATCTGCTCCGCCTGGAATATGACTCCAGTGAGAATCTGACCGGCGTCTGTTTTTTAGACACCAAGCGCAGACCATCTGAGAACGAAGACCCTGTGACAGTATCCACACAGGAAACTGCTTCTTCTGAATATTCCGCAGCCGTATCCCCGGAAGAATCTTCTTTGAAGCCATCTGTTCCGGAACCGAAGAACTACTCTGCTGAGGATATCTCCATGTTCCGCAAACAGGAATCTGTGGCAGAACTTTTATTTATTGCTGAGCGTTACCTGGGACGTATTTTAACCCCAACGGATATGAACAGCATTTTATACTGGTACGACGGTCTTGGTTTTTCCACAGATCTCATTGAGTATCTGGTGGAGTACTGCGTGAGCAAAGGACACACCAGTATCCGCTACATAGAAAAGGTTGCCCTTGCCTGGGCTGATAATCACATTACAACTGTAGAACAGGCAAAGCTGACTGCCGGCCTGCATAGCCAGCTTTATTTTTCCGTTATGAAGGCACTGGGAATCAATGGACGTTCCCTTGTTCCGGCAGAGACTGCCTATATTGATAAGTGGCGGTCTGACTATGGATTTTCATCTGAGGTCATCACGACTGCCTGTGAACGCACCATACAGGCGATACATCAGCCAAAGTTTGAATATATTGACTCTATTCTGACCAGCTGGAAGAAGAATCACGTAAGCACTTTGGAAGATATTGCAAGACTGGATGAAGCTCACCAGAAGAAGAAAAAAACTGCGGTTCCAAACACCGCACAGACATCCCAACCGAAAAACCGTTTTAATAATTTTGAACAGCGTTCCTACGATTACGATCAGCTGGAAAAAATGCTGCTCACAACTTCTGCACAACACTAGATGATGCAGTATCCTCATCTTACAGGACAACAGGGAGAATCCAATGGCATTGAATAATTCGCAGTATGACGAAATTTTTCGTTCTTACGACGCAAAACAGCTAAAAGCACAACATCAGTTAGAAGAGCGCACAAAAGCTGCCTATGAACGTTCCCCGGAACTGAAGGCATTAGATGCCTCTATTGCGGAGATTTCCGTGGCATCCGCAAGACGTCTCTTAGATGGGGACAGTTCTGCTCTCACCGAATTAAAAGCGGAACTGAAAAATCTCCGCACAAGAAAGAAAGCTCTCATGAAAGAACTCTCTCTCCCGGAAAACTATTTCGAGCCGGTTTATGAGTGTCCGGACTGTAAAGATACAGGCTATATCGATGGTAAACCATGCCACTGCTTCAAACAGCAGGCGATCGATCTGATCTATACCCAGTCCAATATTAAGGACATTCTTGCAAGGGAGAATTTCAGTACGCTGTCTCTGGATTATTATTCAGATTCCAACATCAACCCTGCGACAGGACTTACATCCCTTGCCACTGCCAAAGCCGCGGTTGCAAGATGCCATGAATTTGTAGATCAGTTTGATACCACTTTTGCTAATCTTTACTTTTTTGGAGATACCGGAATTGGGAAGACGTTTCTCTCAAACTGCATTGCAAAAGAATTATTAGATTCAGGACATTCCGTAATCTACTTTACGGCGTTCCAATTATTTGATATATTAAGCAAAGGTGTGTTTGAAAAAGATGCAGATGCCATCGCCACACACCAGAATATTTTTGACTGCGATCTGCTCATCATTGATGATCTCGGTACGGAGCTTTCAAACTCTTTTACCACATCGCAGCTGTTTCTGTGTTTAAATGAACGTATCTTAAGACAGAAGTCCACGATCATTTCCACCAACCTGAATATGAACCAGGTTGCCGATATTTATTCAGAACGTGTACTTTCAAGAATATCCAACAGCTATACCATCATCAAACTGTTCGGTGATGATATCCGCTTGAAAAAACGTATTCACTAGATGCTCTGGATATCCCCTTATCCAGCATCTATTGAAATAAATTGTTAATGTTTAATTTTTATGGAGGAAAACCACTCATGCCAAACGATGAAAGAATTCTAGAAACCATGCCAGACGGCGCCCTCGGCTTAATTCCCTTAAAAAGCTGTGAAGAATTAGGTGCCAAAGTTGACCAGTACTTAGTAGGCTGGAGAGAGAAAAGAGAACATGCACATAAGAATGAAGCTGCATTCAAAGGATACCACCGTGACTCTTACATCATCTCCACATCTGTACCTCGTTTTGGAACAGGTGAAGCCAAAGGTGTGATCAAAGAATCTGTCCGTGGATATGATCTTTATCTGATGGTAGACGTAACCAACTACAGCCTCACTTACTCTGTATCCGGTCACGAAAACCACATGTCCCCAGATGACCATTACGCTGATCTCAAACGTATTATTGCTGCTGTCGGCGGTAAAGCAAGACGTATCACAGCAATCATTCCTTTCTTATATGAAAGCCGTCAGCACAAACGTACTGCACGTGAGTCCTTAGACTGTGCACTTGCATTACAGGAACTGACTGCTATGGGTGTTGACAATATCATCACTTTTGATGCTCATGATCCTCGTGTCCAGAACGCGATCCCTCTCAAAGGATTTGAGACTGTTCAGCCGGCTTACCAGTTCATCAAAGGTATCTTAAAGAACTGTGATGACTTAAAACTCGACAATGACCATTTAATGATCATCTCCCCGGACGAAGGTGGTACAAACCGTGCTGTTTACCTTGCAAACGTACTTGGTGTCGATATGGGTATGTTCTACAAACGTCGTGATTACAGCAAGATCGTAGACGGCCGTAACCCGATCGTTGCCCATGAGTTCTTAGGAACTTCTGTAGAGGGAAAAGATGTTATCATTATCGATGATATGATCTCCTCCGGTGAGAGTATGATCGACGTTGCAACAGAGTTAAAGAAGAGAAAGGCAAACCGTATCTTCGTTGTTTCGACATTTGGTCTCTTCACCAACGGTCTTGAACGTTTCGACAAGGCAGTGGAAGATGGTACTATTTACAAAGTAGTTACCACAAACCTCACTTACCAGACACCGGAACTTCTTTCCAGACCATACTACATTAACTGTGATATGAGTAAATACATCGCTTACATCATTGATACTTTAAATCATGATTCATCCATCAGCGATCTGTTAAACCCATATGACAGAATCCAGAAACTGGTATCCAAATACAAAAAAGAACATAAATAATATCGTTTCCAGAGGAACTGTTCCGTACAGTTTCTCCGAAACACACAAAAAAGGAATTGCAAGATGCAATTCCTTTTTTGTGTTTATAACCACTCTGTTATCTTCTGATCTTATGTATTAAAATAAGTCTACTCTTCCAGCATGTTTCTGGTTGATCACATAATATGCTGCATACTCTTCCGGTTTTAAGTATACTTGAATGCTCTTAATGGAAGATGCTCTGTGACCTTCTGCTTCGAACTGTTTCTTTGCTTTCTCGATCACGTCAGCAACAACTGCTTCCTGTCCCTGGAACTGGATAAATACTTCTGGTTTCAGTTCTTCTTTCTTAGGAGCTGCTTTCTTTGCTGCGGCTTTTTTCACTACCGTTTTTGTTGCTGCTTCTACCTTTTCTGTTGCTTTCTTTGCAGTATCTTTTACTGTTTCTTTGGTCTCAGCGACCTTTTTCTCAACTTCTTTGGCAACTGCTGCTGCCTTTGTCTCAGCTGCTGTCTCTTTCACAGATTCTTTTGCTGGTGCAGATTTTACTGCTGCTTCTTTTACAGTATCCTTAGATGCCTCTTTCGCTGTTGTTTTTACTACTGGTTTTGCTGCTGTTGTCTTCTTTTCCATAATTGGTTCCTCCTTCAGACAAAAACTACTCACAAACTAAAAACTTCTCCATTGCTACTAATGCTTCCTGCTCATCTTCACCGTTTGCCTCGATATTAACTGTCATTCCTTTTGATGGGTTGAATGCCATAATTCCCATGATACTCTTGGCGTTGATCCTGCGATTATCACTTTCTAAAATAATCTCGCTATCAAAACGACACGCAACCTGAACTAATTCAGCAATTGGGTTATTATGTTCTTCTGAAACATTGGATACAATAATCTCTTTTTTGCTCATGCCATTCACTTCCTCTTTCACAGTACTTCGATATCTGTTTTTCCCTCCACAGATACATCAACTTTTTCCATACTCTTCAAAATATATACCATTACCCTTAAATTTGCAAGGCATCCCACAGAAAACTGTTAAAGTTCAACGAAGGAACTGCGGAACCGCCTGAAATTTTATGCATTTTTATGTATTCTTTTTACTTTTGGTAAGTAAAGAATATATTTCCTGCATTAAAAAACATTTCATCTGCGTCTGCAGTCGTCCGCTTATAAGTCTGCCCCATCGCCGGGTCATAAAGCACAACATTATTTGCATCATATCCCACCACAAGAACGGCATCACTGCTTCCTGTCATTGCAAATACCGGATACCCGTTGCTCACATAGTATAGGATTTCATCTACCGTACAACCGGTAAGATCTAAAACAGTTGCATCCTTTAAGGTGTTAAGAAGAATCTGCTTCGGTGTCTCGCCCTGGGAGATCAGCGCACTGACGCTGATGTTGATTTCCTCTTTTTCCAAGATTGCATTCACACACTGGGCAATGCTTCCTGCTCCACTGTCCTCCTCGCCAACTACAATATCATTAAAGGCCGCCTGAGCCGTCTTTCTGGAACGTTTCCATACATACTGCTGATTTTCACCGATCACGACACCCATCTGGCTGTTTGCCGCAATAATCGCGTCAGAGACACTGTCTGTTGTCAGCACGACTTCTCCCTTTACATAAACATAATAACGGTTATTGTCCTTTTCTTCTTTCAGGGAGACTTCACGTTTCTGCTCTAAGATCGTCTCTTTCGGTGTCAGAATCTTCGGTGTCTTTTTCTTCGCCTCATCCTGCAGTGTGATCAGAACCTGTGTCTCTTTTTCATCCGTATTTTTTGTTGCAATATCTACCACTTTCAGGCTGTCACCCTCACGGTTCATGATCATGTCCTGATCTGCATCCACATAGGCAGTTCCATTGTTCTGAATACGGTTTAAGTATATGGTGTAACCACTGATGGCAATGTTCTGTACATAATATCCCGGTTTCTCATAAGTCTTTAAGATCTCATGTTCCTCTGAGGATGTATCCATGATTTTTACCTGATACATAGGAAACAGCGTATTACCTGCTGCATCTACCACGACATCGGCTGATTTTGCCACACCATACACAAAATCCTCCTGCATAAAGCCCAATGGTTTTACATAATCAGAAGCACTCCCGGTCACATCTGTCACTTTCTCCGTGACAAAGTCTATCATGTGGATCGTATCACTGCCACGGACCGCAGAAGGATCCACCCATGCCAGAAAACGGTTTGACTCAGAAATTGCGACCGCTTCGTCGGAAAGTCCTTCTACCAGCACTTTCGTATCCAGTGAATTCAGATCGATGCCATAGACATTTCCATCCACCATAATATAAAATGCGCCACTCTCGGTCACATACATCAGCTGTCCCAATTCCGATTTCATCACCTCATAGGACTGGCTGGATGGGATAAACACCTGCTCCTCATTCGTATTTGCAAGACTGTCATAATGGTAAACCGCAATGCCCACCGTACCCTCATGGATTCCGCGGTTCATGTAGCCATACACAATATAGTCAATGCTTCCCGCCTCATCAATATTTACGATCTTAATGTCATGCTCACCATAGTTTTCCCGGTCATCTACCCCTTCATATCCCCGGAAACTGAACACTTTTGCAAGTGTGTTTGCCTCCTGATTGTAACTCCAGAGTTCTCCCTCCTGCACAAAAGTGACCACTTTGCCGGATTCATTGGTCTGATACTCCACATCTTTGGAGCGGATTCCAAGCAGAATGTCGTTTCCTGAGATGCTGTCATTTTCCCCTCGGAAAATCTCTTCCATCGTTCGTTCAAAATTTAACAGATACATTCTTGTATTGGTATACCGTACTCTGTAGTATTCCTCAACGTTATAGTATTCGCTCTGTCCATTCTGTCCTACCCGTGTCACAACATAGTCCAGAACGATCACGTTATAGGTGGAAGTGATCTCCTTGACAGACGGAACCGGTGTCGTCAGCCTTGTGCCGTGAAACTCTGCCCAACTCACCTGATTCAGTGAATTGTTTAATGTCACATACTGCAAAGTCGTGTTATCGCCGGTCGTTTTTTCCATATAAGTGCTGAGAGATGATGCTTTCTCACTGTCAAAAGTCGTATCATTGAACTGTTTGACAAAATCAATGCACTCCGACACATAACTGTTCTGAGATTCTATAATACGTGTGTAGTAGTAGATCATGCGATCCCCACTCTCCAGCTGGATCACAAGCAGATATTCCTCATTTTTCTCCAACAGATTCTGGATTGGAAGCTCCATAGAGATCATTCCCTTATTCTCCGTGTAGGAAGTGACATCTGCATTTGCGATCAGCCTCTGTGCATCCAGGCTCCGGATCTCATAGGAGATCTTATCCACTGCGGTCTGATAGGTCTGCACAGTCACCGGAAGAAGTCTGTTTTCCCCGATCGGCGTGATCGTATCACGCATATAGGCTGCATCCATTTTTTCGGTGTAACCATATAATTCATTGATCGCCGTTTTCCCATCATATAAGGTAAGAACCGGCAATGTTGCCTCCGACATCTCTGTCGTCAGGTCTTCATTCGTCTGATTTGTCATAAAACTGAATATAATCACTGCCAGAACAAAAACGACCGGCAGAACAATTGCTTTTATTGTACCTTTCTGCACTGTAAGCCTCCAAAATCATCCATACGACTGTTTTCCCTCTTCTGTGTGCCTCAAACTGCACACAAAAATAGCTACCGCCAGAACGGCGATAGCTATATTGTATGCAGTTTTTGCCTTTTCCGCAATATTTTCTTTGGCTTCTTTTTAAATTCTTAAGAAAATTGCTGGTGAAGAATAACGAAAATCACCACCATCTTCTGCAGCGGCGGTGGCGGCATCTTCTGCGGTACATCTCGTTGTTTAACATAACACCGATCAGGCTGCGCCACGGATCATCCGGCCGTGGCGGTGGTGGCGGCATCATTCCGGGTCTGCCCGGTGGTGGCGGCATGCTTCCCGGTCTGCCCGGTGGTGGCGGCGGTGGATTGTTTCCTCCCCAGAATTCCTCTGCCATCACGGTATCTGTTCCATTTTTCACAGTCTGATAAATGCGTTCTGTCACCTGCTCTAACATAAGCCGGTCCGGATATTCGTCGAACATGAGACTTCCCTCATACTCCATTTTATCGCACTCATCCTCGATCACGTCCATAATACGGGAAACATCCCTTGGATACAGCTCTTTCATCCGGTCCATATCCTTTTCATATTCCATCTCTGTGAGATACAGATTCTGCATCGGATAGCTCATATAAAAAGGCACTTTCGGAGTGTCAGACTGCTGCATACGTAAAAACTGTTCCTCTCTATAGTCCACGCGATACTCCTTATTTCCATCACATCACTATAAGATATGCAGCAATTTTTTCCCGGGTTCCTGCTTCTGCCTTATTTGCCCACAAAAATGTATTCGATCTTTTTGTAAGGTCTCTCATAACCTTCCTTCATCATCTTCATGGTTACTTCCCCGTTTTCCTGCTGTGTGAATGCGTACTGATTATAGGCTCCACCCTGATAAGCAAAATCGCTTCCGTTATCCTGATAATGCACATATGTACCCTCACCCGGAAATACGAGCATATTTAACGTATCATACGGCTTTTCCCCTACATACTGCATCACTTCATAAGTCGGGATCATGCTTCCTTCTTTTGCAAATATCGGGCAGATATCAAGCGGTGCATCCACAAGATAATACTGTTTTCCCTCATAACGTTTTCCGGTATTGAAATCATACCAGATCCCTTCCGGCAGATAGACCATCTTTTTCGTCTGTCCCTGCTCTAATACCGGTGCCACAAGAAGATGTTCTCCAACTAAAAATTCATCATTTAAGTTCCACGTATTTTCATCCTTTTCATAATGAAGCACCAGTGGACGCATGATCGGAAGTCCTGTTTTCTCACACTCTGCAAACAGATCATACAGATATGGAAGCAGGCGGTAACGCAGCTCCACAAATTTGCGGTATATATTGACCGTCTTTTCCCCGAACTGCCACGGCTCCTGATAAATGCTTCCGTTGGATGAATGATTCCGGAACAATGGAGAAAATGCTCCGACCTGTACCCAGCGGCTTAAAAGTTCTGCCGTACAGTCCGCACCAAATCCACCGACATCCGTTCCTGCAAATGCCATTCCACTCAATCCAAGATTGCACAACTGTGGCACTGCCATCTGAAGATGTGACCATAAACTCTGGTTGTCCCCGGTCCAGACTGTTGTATACTTCTGGCTTCCTGCATAGCATGCGCGGGTGATCACAAATGGTCTTTTTCCGGTCTGTTCCTTAAGTCCCTCATAGGTTGCCCTGGACATCAGATGTCCGTATACATTGTGCATGGCTGCGTGGGTAGATTTCTGATCTTCATCAGTAAACACGACATCTGATGGCAGTTCTCCGTGAAAACTTGCCGGTTCATTCATGTCATTCCAGACTCCGGCAACGCCTATATCGGTCAGGAACTTCTGATTTTCTGCCCACCATTTGCGCACCTTTGGCTGTCCGAAATCCGGGTATACAGAATCTCCCGGCCATACAGCATTCACATAGACTTCCCCTTCCGGTGTCTTTGCAAAATAATCTCCGGCAATTCCCTCATCGTATTTCTCATAACCCGGATCTAATTTCACACCCGGATCGATAATGCAGACTGCCTTGAATCCATCGTCTGCCAGCTCCTGAATGGTCTCTGCCGGATCGCCGTAATCTTTCTCATTCCATGTAAAGACACGGTAGCCATCCATATAGTCAATATCAAAATGCATCGTATCACATGGGATATCAAGTTCTCTGTATTTCCCTGCTACTTTTTTAATGCAGTCTGCGGAATCATATCCCCAGCGGGACTGATGATAACCGAGTGTCCACAGCTGTGGAAGTGGAGTCCTTCCGGTCAGATAGGTATAACCGCCCACAATGTCTGGCATCGTATCCCCTGCGATAAAATAGTAATCAAGGTTTCCGGCGTCCGCACCATAGTAAAAATATGCCTGATTTTCTTTTCCAAGGTTTACATAAGATCTGTATGTATTGTCAAAGAAAATACCGTAAACACTTTCTTTTTTCAGGGTGATCAGAAACGGAATGGATTTGTACAGTGCGCGGTAAGAATCCGTGTGTGCCTGTGGGATATCGGAGTTCCAGTTTTCGTACTCATAATCCCGCTTATTCAAAAATCCGGTCTTGTCCCCAAGTCCGTAAAACTTCTCATCCCCGTCCATTTTTTTGACAGTCTGCACCGGATAGCTGCCGCTTGCACCTGCGGACACATCATGTCCCTCTGCCTTTAACACTTCGAGAGATTTTTCACTTAACAGCGGTCTTAAAATACGCCCGCTGCGGTAATCTTCACAAATGCTCTTTCCATCCCGGTAAAAGTCCACATAAAATCCGTCATAAACTCTCGCTTCCAACTGTTTTGTTGCAACTGAAACATAACTGCCGCAGTCTTTTACCTCAAAATCTGTCCGGACCGCCTTCTCCCCTTCGATCGCCTTGGAGCGGTGTCCTTTTGTCTCATAAGGAACAAAGACATTCATAATACTCTCAGTAATGACCTCTAAAAATGCCTCTTCTTTTTCAAAGAAAAAATGGATTTTATTTTCTTCCACCTGATAATCCAAACGTTTACCTAACATATGTGCATCCTTTCTCACGTATAAATTTTCGCATTTTTTCGTAAGAATATTTTAGCATGTGCAGACGTTTTTTTCCATAGATATTTACTGATTTTTTGCCATGTCCTGAAGTTCACGCATCAGATCCAGATCCGACTGCTGGATCTTCATATTGGTCGTCATCGGCTCCTCACCCGGTCTGGTGAGTGTGATCTCGATCACAGTGCCCTCCTCCATCTCTCTGGAGAAAACAGCATTTAAAAACGCCACAAACTTTGGATGGTTCGCGGTGAATTTATTTTTTGCATTCATAATCTTCATAATATTTGCCGGGTTCATCATAATCTTTTGTCCTTCTCTTTCCAGATGCCTAAAGCATCTTCTTTTTCTTAAAATAAATAATTTCCAAAATGATCACTAAGATACTCACTATTATAACTGCCGGATACGCATATTTCCACCCAAACTCCGGCATATTTGGAAAATTCATTCCATACCAGCCGGCGATCAGCGTGAGCGGCAGAAAAATCGTTGTCACAACCGTCAAAATGCTCATCACCTGATTCTGCTGCACCGCAATGAGTGACTGGTAAAGTTCCCTGATCTGCACGAGATATTCCCGCAGCATTTCCACATGGTCATGCAGCCGCTCCGCCCGGTTGGAAAATAACTGCCACTGTGCTTTTTCCTCCTCCGACAGACCGCCGTTCACAGAGGTCTGCATCACATCTCCCATATTCATCAGCTGTTCATAATAGGCATGAAAAATATTGAACCGTTTCCGGTATTTCATGATCATCTCATAAAAATAGTCCGGTATTTTCTTTAACAGTTCCTCCTCCAGACCAGCCAGATGTTCCTCCTGTTTCTGCAGATACAGTACTTCATCCTGCAGCAGTTCCTCGAATAATGCCAGAAGGATCTGCCGGAAGCTGTAACCCTCGTAGGTGCCTTCCGCCATCTTGTTCAGATACTCCATCAGGAAATGGCTTTCCTCCACAAGATATAATTCCTGCTCTGACAGGTAAAATCCAAAATTATGGATACACACCTGCCCTTTATTTCCCTTTGGCACACGCATTGTTCCCTGCACACACTCCCGGTATTTTTCAATCTTGCAGTACTGGATCGGTGTCATGCTGTGGATAAAATTATTTTTCCGCACAAGTTTCCGCGGATGGCTCAAAAACTCATCCAGACTCATGAGATAAATGCTTTTTCCTGTGTTTTCACTATTTTGTACTGCTTTCTTTTCCAATGTGATTTTTCCAGTTTCCTCATGATAGCTGTATTGTTCCATATGATTTTAACCTCGTAATTTTTTTGTATATCATTCCTTACAACCTGCATACTCCCAGGTAACTCCGTTATCCTCAGACTGAAAAATAATCCCCTGCTGTTCCATCGCATCGGTCTGCAGATAAATCTCCATTTTTCCATCCACGATCTGCGGCATGGTGTGATAATCATAATCTTCGATCGTAAATCCCAGTTCTGCTGCCTCGGATGGAAGTTCGGTCACCGTATCCAATGGAAGTTCCAGCCGTTCAAATGTCTCTCCGCCGTCCTTTGTCACATAGAGCATGGAGAAATCCTCACTTGCATACGTCAGTCCTGCAAATCCGAAATCATTTGTAAAAAAGAGCAGGCCTTCGGCAACGCCCATATTCTGGTCAAACGGATCACCGTTGACCTCCGTCCAGGTCGTACCGCCGTTCTTCGTCTTTTCAAAGTTATAAAAGCGGCTTCCACAGGCAGCGTCTACCACATTCAGCCGGTAACCGGTAATATCATTGATGAAATAATACATATCGCCGTCTTCTGCATTAAACTCCCACGTATCCGAATTGCGGATATTCCCGCTGGTCTTGGTTTCCGTTTCTGTCTCTGCTTCATCGGAAATTGCCGGCTCGTTTTCTTCATTATTAATATCACTATTAGCATTGGAAGAACTCTCATCAATTATTCTCCGCCACTCATCAATTTTCCAGGAGAGCGCCCCATTGTATGGGATTGCCGTACGGATCACCGCAGCGCCACAGATGATCGTTGCCGCTCCTGCCGCCACAAGTTCTGCGATCCACAGATATTGTTTTTTCCCTGCCTGCTGTTCTTTTGCCTTTTTTCTGGTGATAAGCCAGAAGAGAAAACCAACTGCCATGACCGCTGCTCCCACAGCCATTTTCTGTCCGTGGTAGCGTACTCCTCCAAACTGGCATAAAAAATAGCCTTCGTATAAAACGTAAAAATAACCTGCTAATATCAGCACCGGACTGATTTTGTGTATGACTTTCATTTTCTTTTCCCTCTTTTTTCAAAATGGATGTTACGGCTTTTCAGACCAGACTGTTTCGTCTTTCTGCTGCTTGCATTATATTGTTTTTGTGTGCATTTTTCAATCGTGAAAAGCGGGTTTGGATCGTTTTTTTCCACTCAGATCTGTCTGTATCTCTGTCAAGCGCAGATGATGACAAATTTTCCTCCATAAATTGCTAAATTTTTAACAATTTTTTTATTGATTTTATAACCGAGATATGTATAATTATGGTAGAGAAAGTTGGCAATTTGCTTATGTTTCCTGCATTTCACAATGTGGAACAGAGCGATCAAAAGTCCGGCTTCCAAAAAGATATGTATAGTCTGTTTTTACAGATTGATACCATATTACACACAGCGAAAGGAAAGAGGTAATTAAAAATGGCAAAAATTGATTTAAGCAAGTATGGCATTACCGGAACAACAGAAGTTGTTTACAATCCTTCTTATGAATTATTATTCGAAGAAGAAACAAAACCGGAACTTGAAGGTTACGAAAAAGGTCAGGTCAGCGAACTTGGCGCAGTAAACGTAATGACAGGTATCTATACAGGACGTTCTCCAAAAGACAAATACATCGTTATGGATGAGAACTCAAAAGACACTGTATGGTGGACTTCTGACGAATACAAAAACGACAACCACCCAGCTACAGAAGAAGCCTGGAAATCTGTAAAAGATTTAGCGATCAAAGAACTTTCCAACAAGAGACTTTTTGTTGTAGATGCATTCTGCGGTGCTAACAAAGATACACGTATGGCAATCCGTTTCATCGTTGAGGTTGCTTGGCAGGCTCACTTTGTAACAAATATGTTCA
>ERZ773107.1393-NODE-1393-length-21757-cov-4.827113_pt1 | contig 21757 bp, 19 predicted proteins | sample MGYA00580571_ERZ773107 | MGnify/ENA primary metagenome ERZ773107 (study PRJEB29015, sample SAMEA2737843) | human gut metagenome | biome: human gut; feature: human-associated habitat; material: faeces | place: China | collected 2012 ... | reverse complement strand
TCTTTTGCATTCTCTAATTCCAGTTTTATCTCTTCCCTTAACATACGTAAGGTTGCCTGTTTCTTTAATCTTTTCTGTGCAAAGATTTTGTCAAACATCTTTCTTGTTGCACGGCTGACTACGGTAGCATGTTCCTGTGTAAACAGGATATTTGTCATGATAGCTGCCACAAGGCTCTTTGCATACTTTGTCTGTGTAGCGATAAATTTTTCTTTTGTATCTTTGTCCGCATAAAATACCGCATCGGACACCTCAAATCCATTGATATATATCTTTGATTTTGGGGTCAGGTCAAAATAAGAACCTCCGTATTTTTCTACGATCTCTTTAAACTCGTTCTGAGGGTCTAAGATTAAAATATCGTCCGACGTGGAGATAAGTGTCTGGAATATCTCTGTTGCCTTGATAAGCACCGACTTACCAGAACCCGTGTGTCCAACAATGATTGCATGAGGGTTCATCAGCAGTTTCCTGTTTCCGAATATCAATCGTTTTGTCGTGAGGTTCAACCCATAAAAATATCCGCCTGGGTCTAAAATATCCTGGGCAAAGTATGGCTGCATCGCAACCATTGAGGAAGATAGGAAGAAACGCATGTAGTCTACCTGCCGTCCGGCAAAAGGCAAGGCTGTATTCAACGCTTTTAACTGGGTATAGTCTGCTGTACTTATGACTACTCCCTGTGCCTTGCCTGTCTCTTTTAACTGCTCGACTCGTTGTGCGAGGGTTGTTTCATCTGCTGCTGTTGCCACGAACAGGAAATTCAGGAAAAACCCTGTCTCATCATTGTCATTTACTAAATCCATGTATCCTTCTATCTCATCTTTTTTTCTCTGCTTTGCGTAAGAAGGTCCTGATACAATGATATTCTTTTTCCTTTTTGCTTCTTCTTCCTCACTGATGGATTTTTCATTGTTCATCGCTGCAGCCACCAGTTTTTCATTGATAACATCGGCAGGGACAGGGGAAAAATCTAACGTGATAAACGATGGAAAATCCACATAGGAAAAACTCCGCATCAGCTCATCCGGCTTTAATGCCCTGCTGTATTTCCACCCAAACAAGACCGATACATACTGTGTCTTGTCAAAAATCATAAAATTGGAATACTGCTTGATTGTCTGTGGCATCACATCATTTTTCCAGTCATGCTTTCCTGTCTCATCAAGATAGATATACTGTTCTTCGTCTTTTTTGCCCGGACGTAGTAATGCGTGCAGGCATTTTAACCGTTCTTCACCGTTTAAGAGAAGTATCTTTCCACGCCACTTTGCAAACATCTGCTGTATCGTTGTATCCAGCGCATTGAGCAGGATAGTCGCTTCTTCCAGAGAATTTGCCCGGCAGGAAACGGTAAGATAACGGAGTGTCGTTACGTTCGGATTAGAATTCTCCAGTTTTTCCCTTGTCCATTCTTTTATCCCTTTATCAATCTGCGGGTAAGCCTTGCTGTTCTGCTTTCCCCGTATCTTTTCTAAAAATTCGTCAATACTCTGAAATTCGTTTGCTATAGTAATCTTAAAATCAACGCTCATCGACTTTAACCAGGACATGAACTGGTTCAGGAAAATATCTTTTTCACTTTCATCCTTGTTGATATAATTGATCTCCTCAAAAACATAGCATCTGTCATACAGACTGTTTGTTTTCGATGGTTCGATCTTGGCTATTCCATTTTTATACATCCGTTCGATATTCAATGCCTGCCGTACATTTTTCGGGACAGGAACGATTGGGATACTCTTAGAATGATAAGAACGGAACTTTCCACTCGCATTGATAACCGCCACGTTTATTCCTCCTTTAATCGAAAAGAGCCAGAAACTTTATTTTCCGGCTCTGTCATCTTATTATTTCTTTTTTACAACAGGATGGCGCAAGGTAAATATCCTGCCTGTCTTCGGAGCTTCTTCCGCCCCATAAGTAAGTTTTTTAGTTGCCCTGTAAAACCGCATCTCTTTGTACATCGCCCACAGGGAATGGTTCTGGTATTCGTAGATACCGATGAAACAGATCGGCAGCATGACAGGGATTGCAATATAACTGCCTGTGACCGGGGAAATCTTTAAAAAAACCCATAGTGCGATTATCGTGCCTGCTGCCATGATAAGACCAACGCTAAATGTTATGATCTGTTTTAAAGTAAAGCCCTTCCAAAGGTCGTCTGGAAAGGCTTTTTCAAAGTCTTTATTAATATCAATCTTCATCTCATATCCTCATTATTTATAGTAATAAGAAATTTTTCTTTTTCCACAGCGTTTACATTTCTGTGTTTTTTGATACTGCATCTTTCCCCCACGTTTCTTTCCTATCTTTATGCTTGTACCTTTATCATAAGAATGTCCCAGGGCAGGTATCGTTTCTACTGTAAGATACCCATCTTCTGCTCCTCCGTAACTGTTCATGCAGCCCTTTCTTGTGCAGTTTGTAGTTTTGTACCCAACAGAAGTACAGCCCGGCTTCAGTATCTTTACTTTTCCAGGTTTATGTCCCAATGCCGGAGTCCTTCTTATGACATCTGTCCATTTTTTTCCGCATGACTTACATTTTTTATACTTTAATCCCCTGTTGGTACAGGTTGCTTTTGTTTTTGTTACCCATGTGATATTTTTATGATTACATTTTGATTTTGCCTGTATACTGATTCCTGGCATAAGTACCAGTAGCATAAGTACCATTAAAACCACAACAATATGTCTTTTTGTCTTCATAATCTTTTTCTCCTTCTTTTTCTCTATTTTCAAGATCCATCATGGAAAATAATAGCTCCAGCCTCCATATTCATTTTTTAACTTAACTCCGCCACATTTCAAACAGTCATATCTTGTTCTCCTCTTTCTGGTAAGTTTCCATTTGTGCTTTGTCTTAGGGATTACTTTTTCCAGCAACACTTTTCTGCATCTCACACAAAGTTGTTTTTTTCTACCTGTATGATTACAGTTTGCTTTTTCTGCAATGATCCACGTTCTGCCTGTATGTTTATGATTACACCCTGCTTTTGCCTGTGCATCTGCAAAAAATACCATAGTCATCATTATAGCCATTAACACTATAGTCACTTTCTTTTTTAGTTTTTCCATAAATCCTCCTTGCATCAAATAGCGTGGAGTTTCTCTTTCCAGCTATTTAACATAAACCGTCTCTTTCTTTCCGCATCTGCTGCATATACGTGTCTTTTTCGGTTTCTTTTTTATCATACTATCGGTATTTAACTTCCACTTACTCCAGCGATGTCCCAGAGCTTTCCCTTCCTTATGAGTTGACTTGTACTTACAATTCTTACATGAAGTTACGATCGTTTTTGGTGCAGTACAGGTAGCCTTGTAAGTTTTATCAATATAGGAATGTCCCAAAGGAGCTATCTTTTCTGTTTTGTAATATTTCCTATAGCCATAAATACAATCTGGATTTAAACAATACGTTGCCGTTAACCCCGGTTTTGTGCATGTAGGCATTTTTTCTATTTGTGTGCGTAATCGGTGTCCTGATTTTTTTATCTTTTTTATCTTTAAGATTTTTCCACAGTTCTTACACTTTTTAACCTTCATGCCTTCATCCGTACAGCTAGGTTTTGATGTTGTGATCCATGTTACACTTTTATGATTACATTTTTTTGCTTTTGCCTGTACGCTGACTCCCGGTATAAGTATCAGCATCATAGACAATATTAGGGCTATTGTGATAACTCTTTCTATTTTAACTGCAAATTTTCCCATGATCTCTCCTTTCCCGTACCGAAATCCGGCACATTTATAACATTTATAATCCCATCGCCTTTGACAGAAATGCATTGGAGCCTTTTACGGCTGCAGTCACAAGGATCATAGTAAACAGGCTGTTTAACGCATCCCAGAACCCATCTACCATAGATGTTACAATGTTTTTGCCGTCAAATAGCGAGATGCCTGCACCGATGAGCTTGAAGGATATGACCATTGTTAAAGCAATCACTACAATCTCAAATGCATTTAACAGGAATGTCCGCATCCATGCATAGAAACTACGCTCTATCTCCTGACCTCCTACAAGTGCAGACATCGCAAAGGGTGCTAATATCATGAGCAGGTATAGTTTTATATACCGGCTGTATACTGTCCATAACATCAAAAAGCTGCAAACGATCGCTGCCAGTATGAAGAGCAAGCCAAATAGCTGATAAAACAATGCTGAGCCAATATCCATATCCTCTACTTTTAAATCCGGGGCATCTATCGTAAAGACTTCTTTCGCCATCGCTGATGAGATGGAAAATATGGTTGTCATTATATTTAAGATATTGAGATACAGGACATTTGCCACGACAACCTTGATCATTGCTTCGATGACCATCTCCAGTGTGATGTTCTGATGCAGGTTACTCACAGCTTTCAAAAAGGCTATCATAAAAAACAAATTCAGAGCAGAGAGTCCGATCCCCTCTGCCCACGGATACAGGTTTTCTTTGACAAATGCCCATGTTCCTGTAGAAAATTTTTGTGGTGTACTGCAGACCAGCTTTATGATCAGCTTCATGCTGGAGTTCCAGATTGCTGCCGCAATCTTTATCGTCGGACCAGAGAGAAAGTCAAACAGCCATTCCGGCATAAATCATCCCTCCTGTCCTTATTTTAAAGATGCACTGATAACAGTAACGATCTGCGGGGCAAGGCAGGCAACTAATCCAGATGCGATACGTTTAAATGCCATTGACTGCATTGTTCCATCCTGAGAGTTTAACGCCGTTGCCCATTCAAAAACTCCCCATAACAGTAATAACTGTCCAATACTGCTTACAATCGCTGCTACGATCTCATACAGCGAATTAAATCCTGATGTGATCACTGAGGTTCCTGTTGCTTTTGCCGCATACACAGGCACATACATACTGAAATAACAATATGCAGTAAAAAAAGCCGGGACAGCTCTCTTTACTGTCCTGACTCCTTTTTCTCTCATTGCTCCTATGAAGTTTTTTACTCTGTTCATTTGTCTAGTCCTCCCCGATGTGATTTGTAAAGATAATGATTAATATAATCCCTACGGATATTACGATCTCTAACAGTGTTGCTAACAGACCCGTCCAAGCCTGCATTCCTGCTGGTAACAGTCTGGGCAGGATAGCCCTTGCCGCCAGATTTGCCACCAGCCCAACAATAAATGCGATCAGGATGATAATATATTTCTTCCAGTTATTTCTTCTCATTTATGATTCCTCCTTTAAAGGCAGCAGGCGTTTCTTTGCTGCTTCTTTTTCAATGATGTCTGTAAATAGACGTTCTGTCTGTTCCGTACCGTCTCCGGCATATTTATATAATGCCGTTTCGTAATCCTTATACCTGCTCGTATACAGGTAGGATATTGCCGCCTTAAACCTTTTCTTATTTTTCCTATTACGGCTCTTTTTCACCGCCAGATGAAGCATTCCCTCGATTGAATCTGCTGCTTTATAACAATTAAATAATAAGTGTATTGTCTCCTCATCATATACTGTCCTCGGTAATTTTTTTAAATATGCCGGCTTCGATCTGATGATAAAAAACCGAATAGCAACCACACTTATTATCAATTCTATTAAAACTGCTTCTGCAATGAGCATCGGTTTTGGAACATTCTCTACTGCCAGTATAAAATTTTTCATTCTTCTTCTGGGGATCTGGAAATACCAGGCAGTCTGGCACTGATCGCCGCTGTTATTTCTATTATCGTTAAAGAAGGTATGTTCTGGTACACTAAAAAGGCAGCCGACAAAATAAATTCAGGCGCTTTGATGGCAGATGCCTGGCATCACCGCAGTGACGCTCTTTCCTCTATAGGCAGCTTTATTGGCATTTTAGGCGCTCGGATGGGCTATCCTGTTTTAGATCCTCTTGCCAGTGTAGTCATTTGTCTGATGATTGTTTATGCTTCATACGAAATTTTTAAAGATGCTGTAGATAAGATGGTTGACCGTTCATGCGACGCAGCAACAATCAATACGATGACCGCTTTAATCAAGGCCCAGAAAGGCGTCGACCACATAGACGTACTGCAAACCAGAAAATTTGGTTCCCGTATTTATGTAGACGTAGAAGTAAGTGCTGATGATAACCTTACGTTATTGGAATCACATACCATAGCCGAAAATATTCATAAAGTAATCGAGCGCAATTTTTCAGAAGTAAAACATTGTATGGTCCATGTAAACCCCTGCAGTGAAATACATCATGACTAAAATAAAAAACCATCACTGGTCACAGTGATGGTTTTTGGCAGGCGCACCCCTACGCCTGCCAACGAAGGAGGAGAGAAAGGATTTTCTATTCTTTTAAGAAAGCCTTGAAAACAGCAAATAAATCAGAATATATCTGCCGGACAGAGTGAAAATGTGTCCGGCATTTTTACTCTGTAGAACAATCAATATTTCGACCAGCAAGAATAAAACGACAATCATAAGAAAAGACCGTCTTCTCAAGGCGCGAAGACGGTCAAATGTTATCAGTCAAAGCGGTTCTGCCACTCTCACATAAACAGAACCTCATTGGTTAAAAACATCTCCTTCCTGTCTCTCGCAGGTCAAGCAGTGATGCTTATATAGGCTGCTGTCCGGCTTCAGATATTACCTCGGCTTGTGCGAGGACTGACCTGTTACGGTGACGGGATCGCATCGGATTTACACCGATCGACATTTAAGTTCATAGAACACCCATATGAAATATTGATTTGTTACATTGATTATAAGCATTACTAATTATATTGTCAATACTTTTAGTAGAAAATCGGCAAAATATTTTCTGCGTAATTCCCTGCTAATAAATAATTTATTTCCAAATCGCGGCAGTACGCAAAGTTTTAGATAATCGTACTAAAATAATTCTCAAAGATTATCTGGAGCACTCGCCGTCTAATAAGGCCATGATCAAAGTACCGCTAAATATATTGTAATAAAAATACTACACCAAAGGCAAGTTTCCCGCCAAGTATTTTCTATATGTAACTTCCATTCACTCACCAGCTCTCTACAATTATTATATTTTCATTTTATCCTCCATCCTGGATATATTCAATTAAAAAATATGCTTATCCTTGTTTTTAATAAAGGATAAGCATATTTTTTAATAGGCATCAACACCGCCGCGACCCCCACCTACAATACGTATATTCTCAACTGCAAAAGCTTCCTTGATCTGAGGCAGCCAGCGACTTACAAGAATAGTACGCACTTTCTCGTTTCCGGTCAGAATAATCATCGCTTTACCGCTAATGTTGATATTTTCAAGACTATTGATATATTTTTCAAAATCAAATGTGCCCATTTTTTCTTTCAATAATTTCAAACCGGGCAGCAAAACAGGCTTTTCCAATGCCGCTCGCTGTTCAAAGCTGATAAAAGCCTCTGTTCTTAGCTTATTATTAGGAGCATAAACAAATTCTTCTTCTAAACTTCCGCCCGTTCCTACAAAATCTTCGGACATTATCCTTCACCTCTTTTATTTTTGCGACAATAAGGAATCTAAAAGTAAAAGAATATTATTGCCAATCGTTGCATAGAATTTGATATTATCCTGATCATCAACACTCCAGGCTACATGCATGGCGCTGGTTTTATTCAAATATAAGCGTTTAAATTCGGCAAGCATCTGTTTTGGTAATTTGACATACAGCATCATATTATATTGTTCAAATTTTTCATCAACCAGAACGTAGTGAGAATCCAGAACTTCCAATCCATAACGCTTTTCGATTAATTCTATCAGTCCTTTAATAGCCGGGTTATCATTCATATCTACTGCCTCCTTAAAAAATGGCGCGGCCGCATAAGACCGCGCCCCATAGAGCATTTAAATCTTTTATTTGATTTCAAAAGGCGAACTGTCTTTAACATTAACACCGCTCAGCTCAGCAGCGGCAAATCTGTTGATAAGATCTTGAACCGCCATAGTCGCCGAAATTTTTCCGCCTACTACTTCACGCTCGATCTCTTCTTTACAGCCAATAATGGCTGGAGAACGATAAAACAGATTATGCAAATGTTCTTCAACCATGGTATATACCCAGGAAAGCGTCTGCTGTTTCCTGCGTTCAGCTAACACGCCATTTTCCCAGCCTTGTTTCATAAAGGCTTCGATAACATCATTCCACAGTTCCATAATTCCCGCTCCTGTATAAGCAGAACAGGTATAGGCATGAGTCGTCCAGTTTTCGGTAGCCTGACGTAAAAATTGCAGGATACGTTCATACTCCGCTCTGGTAACCATTGCCCGCTGTTTATTATCACCGTCAGCTTTATTGACGACGATTGCATCGGCGAGTTCCATTACGCCTTTTTTCATCCCCTGCAATTCGTCACCGGCACCTGTCAATACGACCAGCAGAAAGAAATCTACCATCGAGCGTACGGTAGTTTCACTCTGCCCTACGCCTACGGTCTCGACTAAAATGGTGTCATAGCCGGCAGCTTCGCATAAAAGCAACGTTTCACGGCTTTTACGAGTCAGGCCACCTAAAGTTCCTCCCGAAGGAGACGGACGGATAAAAGCATTAGGTTCGCGTGAAAGCTGTTCCATACGTGTTTTATCGCCCAAGATACTGCCTTTGGTAACAGTACTGGAGGGATCAACCGCCAGTACTGCAACTTTATGTCCGCCACGGCACAGGTTTGTGCCAAGAGCCTCAATAAAGGTGGATTTACCTGCACCAGGCACACCAGTGATCCCAACGCGTGTCGATTTACCAGTGTAAGGCAGCAGTTTTTGAATAACCTGCTGTGCCGTCTCAAAATGAGCAGCAGCATTACTTTCAACCAAAGTGATGGCGCGTGATAAAATTGCGCGGTCACATTTGAGGACACCTTCGACGTAATCGTCGACTTCCAGCTTACGGCGTTTGATAGCCGGAGCTACTTTGTCTTTTTTATCTACTGTTACACCTGGAGTTCCTTCATGACCGCCTGTAACACCGTACATTACCCGGCAGGCAAATTTATCGTTTTCTTCTTCAGGCACCCACGAAGGTTTATAAGTATCTGTCATGGCTTAATCCGCTAAGCGTCTATTCAGCTCTTCCAGTACTTTTTTAGCGCAGACAGGTATAATGGTGCCGGGTCCAAAAATAGCTGCTGCACCGTGTTCGTAGAGATAATCATAGTCCTGGGCAGGAATTACGCCGCCGATAACGACCATGATATCCTCACGTCCGCGTTTTTTAAGTTCTTCTACCAGTTGCGGCATCAAGGTTTTATGACCTGCCGCCAATGAGCTCATACCAACGATATGAACATCATTATCTACTGCATCCTGCGCAGCTTCTTCCGGAGTTTGGAACAGAGGGCCGATATCTACATCATAGCCCATATCTGCGAAGGCGGTAGCAATAACTTTCGCCCCGCGATCATGTCCGTCTTGTCCCATTTTTGCAATATAGATACGTGGACGACGGCCTTCACGCTGTTCAAAATCATCTGTCATCTGACGAACTTCCTTGATAACATCTTCGTCAGCAAATTCGCTGCTGTAAACGCCGGAAATGGAACGGATAATAGCTTTATGGCGGCCGCAGACTTTTTCTACAGCGTCAGAAATCTCACCTTTGGAAGCACGTGCACGAGCTGCGTTAACTGCCAGCTCCAGCAAGTTGCCTTCACCGGTTTCCATGGAATGAGTGATAGCGTCCAAACAACGGCGAACTTCATCGTTGTCACGGTTAGCACGCAATTTTTTCAGACGTTCGATCTGCGCTAAACGAACTGCAGTATTGTCAACTTCCAGAATATCAAGCGGATCTTCTTTTTCCAGACGGTAATCGTTTACGCCGACAATTTTTTCGGCGCCGGAATCTATATGAGCCTGACGGCGTGCTGCCGCTTCTTCGATACGCATTTTAGGAAGACCGGTATCGATAGCTTTGGACATACCGCCGAGCTGTTCGATTTCCTGGATATGTGCCCAGGCTTTTTGGATCAGCTGATTGGTCAGCGCCTCTACATAATAAGAACCGCCCCACGGATCAATAACTTTGCAGACTTTGGTTTCGTCCTGAATGTACAACTGAGTATTACGAGCAATACGAGCCGAGAAATCTGTCGGCAAAGCGATAGCTTCGTCCAAAGCGTTAGTATGCAGCGACTGGGTATGCCCCAAAGCTGCTGCCATAGCCTCGATACAGGTACGCGTAATATTGTTGAACGGATCTTGTTCTGTCAGGCTCCAGCCGGAAGTTTGCGAATGTGTACGCAAAGCCATAGATTTTGTTTTTTTCGGGCCGAAGGAATTAACGATTTTCGCCCACAGCATACGTCCTGCACGCATTTTAGCAATTTCCATAAAGTAGTTTTTGCCCATTGCCCAGAAGAAGGACAAACGCGGTGCAAACTGGTCAATAGTAAGACCGTGCTCAGTACCTGTACGCAGGTATTCGAGACCGTCGGCTAATGTATAGCCAAGTTCGATATCAGCAGTAGCGCCTGCTTCCTGCATATGATAACCGGAAATCGAAATACTGTTAAATTTGGGCATATAAGCGGAAGTATATTCGAAAATATCACCAATGATACGCATGGAAGCTGTAGGTGGATAGATATAGGTATTACGCACCATGAATTCTTTCAGAATGTCGTTTTGAATCGTACCTGCCATAACTGATTTATCTACGCCCTGTTCTTCACCGGCCAGAATATAGAAGGCCAATACAGGCAGCACTGCACCGTTCATTGTCATTGATACAGACATTTGATCCAGAGGAATACCAGAGAAAAGAATCTCCATATCCAAAATAGAGTCAACGGCAACACCGGCTTTACCTACGTCACCGACAACACGCGGATGGTCTGAGTCATATCCGCGGTGAGTAGCAAGGTCAAATGCGATAGACAGACCTTTTTGCCCTGCTGCCAAATTACGGCGATAGAAAGCATTCGATTCTTCAGCAGTGGAGAAGCCTGCATATTGCCGTACTGTCCAGGGTTTGGTCACATACATCGTTGAATAAGGTCCACGCAAAAATGGCGGGATACCTGCCATATAATGCAGATGTTCACAGTCTTTATAGGCATTCACATCATATAAAGGCGCTACGTTGATTTGTTCCATTGTACGGTAAAAATTTTCTTCAAAGGATTTACCGGTTTCAGTTTTTAATTTTTCCTTCCAGGCAGCAAACTCGGCATCTCCTTGTGTGGGTGCCTGCTGAAAGGGAATTTGACTAAAATCAGGAATTCTGGACATTATCAGAACATCCCCCTTTCTTTTTGCATACGGAGCAAGGTTTCATAGCAGTTGGATTTGACGCTGATGTAATCATCCATACCTGCAGCATCACAGATCTCTTTCAGTTCTGCACTTGGAGCACCTGCCAGGAATACCTTCATTTCCGGATTTACAGCTTTAATCCCTTTCGTAACAGCTGGAGCCAGCTCAGGATAAGTAGCGTCGGTCGAGCAGACGATGGTTGCATCTGCACCGGACTCAAGCGCTGCCTTAACAGCTTCTTCTACAGTAGGGAAGCCATTATTTGTCACAACCTCAAAGGCAGCAACCTGCATGAAAGATGTAACGAAATCGGCACGTGCTTTATGCTGCGGGATCGGTCCCATATTGGCCAGGAAAATTTTAACGTTTGCACCGGTTTTAGCAACAAAATTTTCCGTACGCATACGCAGTTCTTCATAGCGTTCAGTCCAGCGATGCGGAGCAATAGCTTCAACCTTTTCGCCCTGTGCACTGCCGGTAAGAGCTGCTGAAATTTCACCCATAGTTGCTCCGGCCAGTAATGCTTTTTCAGCATCAGCGATCAAAGAACCCAACTCGCTGGCATCACGTTTACCAAGGTCGCTGAGTACAGCTTCTACATAAGCATTGTCGCGTACTTTTACATTAACTTCCAAATCAGTTTTGCGTGCTTTAAGAATTCCTGCGAAATCAACTTCAGGAACTTCCAAAAGTTCTTCAGTCATGTTCGGGTACATGTTATTGCCGACGGCACGATCTTTTCTGGTAGCAAGATTTTTAAAACGCTCTTCTAAAATAACTTTAATCGCTGCCTGTACTTTGCCGCTTTCAAGTGCTGCCAATAAGCCGCCATGACTTTCGATTTCCTGGAACTTAGCCCAGGTTTTTTCCGTAAATTCCTCTGTCAGTGGTTCGATATACCAGCTGCCGCCGGAAGGATCGATCGGCTGAATAAAGTTGAATTCATGCTGTTCCATGATTTGGATATTACGTGCAATACGGCGCGAAAACACATCACTAGGACGAATGCAATGGTCAAAAGGTTTGACATACATACCGTCCATACCGCCAACAACTGCGGAGAAGGATTGTGTTGCCGCACGCAGCAGGTTTACATAAGGATCGTATTTCGTCTGGCAGAAGGTAGAAGTGCTGACATAAAGATTGATCTTTTGTGCTTCTTCATCCCCACCGCAATTTTTAACGATTTGCGCCCAAACCATTTTCAGACTGCGCAGTTTAGCAATTTCCATAAAGAAATTAGCCCCGATACTGAAATGAAAACGCAGGTGGCGGCAGAAAGTATTGACATCAATACCACGGCGTTCCATAGCGCGCATATAAGTTACAGCTTCATTCATAGCATATGCTACTTCCTGAATGTCGTTAGCACCGCCATTATGATAAACATCGGTATTGACAACTACTGTTTTAAGCTGCGGAGCATTTTTTTCAGCCCAAGCAATGCTATGTGCCATTTCGTCATAATATTCATCCAGCGGACGAACTAATTCGCCGTCCAAAGCAAGTTCACCGATAGGATCGGCAGTAATAGCACCATGTAATTTTTCAAGGGCCAGACCTTTTTTCTCGCAGGCAGTGATCACAGCAGCCAAAAGAGCGATGTTAGAAGCGCCGGCATAAATATCGATTTCGAATTTTTCCAGATCTACTCCATCAAGCAATTTTTCAACATCAGCTACGGTAGCCAAAGATACGCCTATATCGGCAACATCTTTCACTTCTGCCTTATCAGGATCGCAGCCTTTGCGTGTCGCAGTATCTAAAACGACACTGGCGGCGGTAGTTCCTTTCAAAAGCTCGTATTTAACCATTTCATTAGCTTCGGCAGGAGTTTTTCCATCACACTCCTGAGCAATAGTCCATACTTTATGGATATAACCTCCTGCATTAGCACCGCGCAGGTTGCTTTCCATGCCGGGATAGGTTTTATTGTGAGTGATTTTCTCCTGATCCTCTAATCTATAAATAGGATTCAGTGTGATACCCTCATAAGTTTTAGTGAACATACTCTTTTCAAAAGAACCGCCTTTAAGCGCAGTCACTACTTCTTGCTTCCATTCCTCATAGGACGGCGGCGTAAATTCATCGAAAGTAACCGGGGGAATGGCTCCCTCTAAAGTTTCTTCCTGCTGAATCTCTGCTGTAAGGTTTTTATCTTGTTCCATATACGGCATCCTTTCATTAATTATTTTCTGTGCCGGGGTAGTAAATGTTCACCTCCTGTACTTTGCTTACTTATGTATCGCAGAATGGTTCGAGAATCTCCTACCTAAACTGCCTCTATAAGTCCCTTCTCAAAAAAAAGCAACCATCACATGTTTTGTGATGGTTGCTCTTGCCGCGCACCCCTACGCAGGCAATTGAGAAGAAGGTTCTTGCACAAAGAGAACTTGAGAATGGCAATAAACCCAGCAGGTTGTCTAGACCTGCCACAAATAAATATATACACTGATGGCTGACCTTATTTCCGAGGTCTAGCCATCACACTTCGACCTCAATGCACTTACAAAAGCACAGAAAAACAGAAAACCGTTTTCTTAAAATAATATTAAGAAAAACGGTCAGAAATTCATAGCAAAAGATTCGCATTTCGTATTCACCCAAAATACGAACTCTGCAGCATCTCCTCCCCGTCTCTCGCAGGTCAATCAGCGATGTAGCTAAGGCAGTTCTTCTGACTCCGATTCATAGCTCACTTCACCTTCCCGGTATTACTACCAGTGGCATTTGAAGTTTGCTCCTCGTTACAGCGGCGGGACCGCGTCGGAATTACACCGACTTCTCTATTAAGCTCTGTAGAGCACCTTTAGCCTACAATATTCATTTGTTAACTTAATTATATTTATTACTATTTCTTTTGTCAAGGCTTTTGATATATTTTTTTATATATTATTTTGCGCAAATAAAGCAGCATCATATCTTACTGTTAAATTCAGTAAGATATGATGCTGCTAATCAAGACTTTTATTTTTGAAATACATAGTAATTCCTAAAGGAACACAGATATTCAAAAACAATAACCGTACTAATTGGTAAGTAAGAATGATTGAAACATCTTCTCCCATACTCATTCCAGCCAGGCACATTTCCGCAATTCCGCCGGGAGCCATTGCTAAAAAAGCGGTTACTAAAGAAAACCCATACCATTCTGAAAGGGACCAGGCAACAACAACACTGACACCGATCATCAAAACGATACCGCTAAAAATATAAGGCATCAGTTCCTTAGTAGCCGAAAGTTTTTTTGGATCCAGCATTACGCCCATGTATAATCCAATACTTACCTGTGCCAGCATCATAAGCAAACCAGGCACAGGCTGTAAACTTCCCCAAAAGTACGACCCTGCCGCTGTTGCCAGAATCGGCCCCAGCAAACGCGGCGTTGGCACCTTTAACTTAGTTGCAACAAAAGCGCCTAAAAACGACAATGGGACAAGAATAAGCCAATGCGTACCGTCTATTGTTTGAACAACAGCACTGTTTTGCATAACCTGTGCGCCTAAACCATGTATTACCAGAAAGGGTACTGCTACAATAACGCCTACCAGCCTCAGAGTCTGCATAACAACAACAACATTTGCGTCAGCCCTTGGATCATCCTCCGACATCAGCATCATTTGCGTCAGCCCGCCAGGCATAATACCCATCACACAACTGATCAGATTAGCCGAGGTATGCCTGGCGGTCCACCAGGCAATTAAAACAGCAACGGCAACAGCTACCAGCGTGGCTTCCAGCACTCCAAAAGTCTGATGTGTCATTTTCTCCCATGTATCGGCTGTAAAATTACGGCCAATCCCATACCCAGCGACAAGCAATCCCAATTCACGCCAATTCTTAGGCCAGGTAACAGGCGAACCAGCTACCTTACAGGCTACTGCAGCAAAAATACCGCCCAAAAGATATGGTATCGGCAATTCCATTTTTAAAAATAATGTTCCCAAACAAGCTGCCATAACAAACAGCAGCAAACGATTCAACATATTTCCCTCGCTTAATAATGCCCTTCCAGTGCCGTCATGATCCGCCCTATCAATTCACTGCGCATTGTATTCTGAGTTACAGAATAAGTCATAATACGGCTGTCATCCAGTCCCAGTTCCCGTTTGAATAATGCTTTTTGAGCCATCGCTGCATTTTTTGACAATTTATCTGCTTTAGTCAGGATAACCTGAACCTGCAGTCCACAGTCCAGTAACCAGTGATAGCTTTCAATATCGCTGTCCAACGGCTTATGCCTGATATCAATAAGCTGACAGACCAGTCCTAGATTATCAGATCCGGAAAGATATTTACTGATGAATCCTGACCATTTATCTTTGTTCGTTTTAGCTGTTTTGGCAAAACCATAACCTGGTAAATCTACCAAATAAAAATCAGCACGTTCTTCCTGCCCTTCAGTAGTACGTTTAGCCTGCAAACCATAGAAATTTATCGTCTGTGTTTTACCTGGAGTCGAACTCACTCTTGCCAAGCCGTTACGCCTGCAGAGCGAATTGATCAGTGAAGATTTGCCAACATTAGAACGCCCTATAAAAGCAGCCTCTATCAACGGTGGTGTCGGATATTGGTCTGCTCTGACAGCAGAAGTGATATATTGGGCATGAATAATATCCCAGGTTCCTTTATTCATCTTACTCCTCCAAAGCTAATTTCAACACTTGATCCATATGATTAACAGGAATGAATTTTATTGCCGCACGCACATTGACAGGAAGTTCTTCCAGATCCTGCATATTCTGTTCTGGAAGCAGAATGGTTTTTACACCATAACGATGCGCCGCCAGCATTTTTTCTTTAATTCCGCCTACCGGAAGCACTTTGCCAGAAAGAGTTATCTCTCCAGTCATGGCAATACCCGCTTTTATGCAACGTTTAGTCAGTGCAGAAACCATAGCTGTCACCATAGTAATGCCGGCAGAAGGACCATCTTTCGGAATTGCACCTTCCGGTAAATGAATATGGATATCAGTGGTTTCATAAAACTTTTCATCCAAATGCAGCTCTTTAGCCCGGGAACGAATGTAAGTATAACCGGCCTGAGCAGATTCTTTCATAACATCACCCAGCTGCCCAGTCAATACCAGACCGCCTTTACCGTTAGTAGCCAGTACTTCTACCTTCAGCAATTCACCGCCAACACTGGTCCAGGCCAAACCTGTGCAAATACCTATTTCTGCCTTGGCAGTCAGATCGCTTTCCAGGAAAATAACCGGTCCTAAATATTTAGTCAGATTTTTTTCGGTAACTTTAGCACTTTTTACCTGTTTCGTCACAATACGATGTGCTGTTTTACGGCAGATTGCCGCTATTTTCCGTTCTAAATTACGCACACCGGCCTCACGTGTATATTCGCGTATAACATGACGCAGAGCTGTTTCTGTAATATTCAAAGTTTTTGCGGTCAAGCCATGTGCCTGACGTTCCTTCGGCAATAAATGCAATTCGCCGATTTTCACTTTCTCATCCTCAGTGTAACTGGTAAGTTGAATCACCTCCATCCTGTCTAATAGAGCAGGAGGGATAGTTTCTACCGTATTAGCCGTTACAATCCAGAAAACATGTGACAAATCAAAAGGAAATTCAATATAATGGTCACTGAAGGTGTTGTTTTGCTCCGGATCTAATACCTCCAACAGAGCCGAAGCCGGATCCCCTCGAAAATCAGAAGCCATTTTATCAATCTCATCCAGAAGAAAAACAGGATTCATGCAACCGCTGGTTTGCATACCATGAATAATCCTGCCTGGCATTGCGCCGATATATGTACGACGATGACCGCGGATTTCTGCTTCATCGCGCACGCCGCCTAAAGAAACACGGGTAAAATTACGCTCGATCGCTCTGGCAATCGAATGTGCCAGGGAAGTTTTACCCACACCAGGAGGTCCGACTAAACATAAAATCGGTCCCTTACTTTGCTTGGTCAAAGCACGTACTGCTAAATACTCTAAAATACGTTCTTTTACTTTTTCCAAACCGTAATGGTCTTTATCCAGTACTTTAGCAGCCACTTCAAGATCAAAATTATCTTCTGTAAACTTACCCCAGGGCAAACTTAAAAGCACATCGATATAATTGCGGATTACGGCGCTTTCAGCCATCATAGGCGGCATTTTATAAAGACGGTCAAGTTCTTTATTGATTTTTTCAACAACTTCAGCTGGCAGATCAAGCTCTGACATTTGCTTCTTATATTCGTCTATTTCGGCCTGACGCTCATCACCTTCGCCAAGTTCTTTATTAATAGCTTTCATCTGTTCACGCAGATAATATTCTTTTTGGTTCTGTTCTATCTGTTTACGCACTTGCTGTGAAATATTTTTTTCCAGACCGGCAATTTCCAGTTCTTTACATAAATACGTATAGAGCTTATTCATACGTTCTTTAACATCAACAGCTTCTAACAGCTGCTCTTTTTCTTCGATATTGATCGACAGATAACCGGCAATCATATCCGCAACCCGTCCCGGATCAGTTTGATCCTTAAAGGTCAGCAGCACTTCACTGTTGACTTTCTTGCTGGCAATAATCCATTGCTCAAAAGTTTCAATCAACATCCTGCGCAGCGCTTCCACTTCATTATCTCCACTGACAACAGAATCCATCGGCAGTGCATTAGCCTGGAAATATGTATCGACAGCCGGAGCCTCGATAATAGTTTCTACTTTTGCTCGGGCTAATCCTTCTACAAGTATCCGCAAAGCTCCACTTGGCAATTTCAATAATTGTTTGATTTTCGCTATGACACCATATTTAAATAAATCCTTCTGCCCGGGTTCCATCGTTACGGCTTCCTTCTGTGATACCAGAAGTATCTGCTTATCGGAAGTCATCGCAGCTTCTACTGCATGAATGGAACGCTCCCTGCCTACATCAAGATTTATAATCATACCTGGAAATACCAGCATTCCTCTTAAAGGAAGCAACGGCATTAAACGTGGTTTTGTTTCCATATATTACCCTCCTTTGCCAACAGTATTAACTGCAGCAAACGATATTTTTAAAGCATTTTCATTACTCAACTTTATTTTAACATAAAAAGGGGAAAAGGCTATGCCCCTTCCCCTTCTTTTTTTAATTGCTTAACTAGCAACCACCATTTTCGGTTCCATGTGTTCTCTGATTGCCGCTTCTGTAACTACACATTTTACAACGTCGATACGTGAAGGCACTTCATACATCACATTACGCATTACCTCTTCGATGATAGAACGCAGACCGCGGGCGCCGGCATTACGTTTAAGAGCTTCTTCTGCAATAGCCACTAAAGCACCGTCTTCGAATTCCAGTTCTACATTATCCATAGCCAGGAAATGCTGATATTGTTTAATCAAAGCATTTTTAGGCTCTTGCAGGATTTTGATCAAAGCGTCTTTATCCAAAGAATCCAGTGTCACAACAACAGGCAGACGACCTGCAAATTCAGGAATCAAACCGAATTTCATTAAATCTTCAGGCAAAACTTTTTTAAAGATCGTATCAGCTTTTGCTTCTTCTTTTGTTTTGATATCAGCACCAAAACCAAGATTCTTTTTGCCGATACGTGCACCGATAATATTTTCAAGTCCGGCAAAAGCACCGCCACAGATAAATAAAATATTAGTAGTATCGATCTGAATAAACTCCTGATGCGGATGTTTGCGTCCTCCTTGCGGCGGAACGCTGGCGACTGTGCCTTCCAAAATTTTCAGAAGTGCCTGCTGCACACCTTCACCTGATACATCACGTGTAATAGAAGGATTTTCTGATTTACGAGAAATCTTATCGATCTCATCAATATAAATAATGCCTCTTTGAGCACGCTCAATATCAAAATCAGCGTTCTGGATCAATTTCAGCAGGATATTTTCAACATCCTCACCTACATAACCAGCTTCTGTCAAAGCAGTAGCATCAGCGATTGCAAAAGGTACCTGCAAAATCTTTGCCAACGTCTGTGCCAGCAAAGTTTTACCGCTGCCGGTAGGCCCCAGCATTAGAATATTTGATTTTTGCAGTTCTACTTCTTTATCCTTCGCAGGATTATTTAATTCATAGTTAATACGTTTATAGTGGTTATAAACCGCTACAGCCAAAGTTTTTTTTGCTTCTTCCTGACCAATAACATACTCGTCAAGAATATTTTTAATTTCTTTCGGCTTCGGCAGTTCGTTTACACTGACAACAGCAGCATTTGTTTCTTTCAGGTCTTCTGTCAGCATTTCATTGCAAAGTTCGATACATTCGTCGCAGATATAGACGTTATGACCGGCAATCAGCTTGCGGACCTGGCCTTCTCTTTTTCCACAGAAGGAACAAGTTATATTGCTGTCGTTCCCCTCGCCAAAGTTCATATTGTTATCTCCTTAGTATGCATCATTTCGCTTCTTCAGCTGCTACCTTACGGGTTACAACTTCATCAATAAGCCCATAAGCTTTAGCTTCTTCGCTGGTCAGGTAATAATCGCGTTCAGTATCCTGTGCGATTTTTTCTTTCGACTGACCTGTATGTTTAGCTAAAATACCATTCATCTCTTCACGGATACGCAGAATTTCGCGCGCATGAATCTCAATTTCTGTAGCTTGACCCTGAGCCCCTCCCAGCGGTTGATGAATCATCACGCGGGAATAAGGGAGCGCGTAACGTTTTCCAGGAGTTCCTGCAGCTAAAAGTACAGATGCCATACTGGCCGCCATACCCATGCAAATGGTAGAAACATCAGGTTTGATATACTGCATCGTGTCATAAATAGCCAAGCCGGCACTTACACTGCCGCCAGGACTATTGATATAAAGATGTATATCTTTATTAGGATCTTCGGATTCCAGGAAGAGCAGCTGGGCGATAACGACATTTGCCATCGCGTCGTCAATAGGGCCGGTCACAAAAACGATTCTGTCTTTCAATAAGCGGGAATAAATGTCATAAGAGCGCTCACCCCTGCTGGATTGCTCTACAACGATAGGCACATAGTTCATGTCTTACACCCCTTTTCTTTAAGGTTATATTTTTTAATAAAGTCACATCTGCCGCCGGAGCTTAAAGCGCCGGCGGCAAAATGCCATTATTTTGCGTTGTCAATAACAACGTGAGCAGCTTTGCGACGCAGAATATTTGCAAGCAAAAGTCCCATGTTACCATTGGATTTAATGATATTCTTTACTTCGTCCAGCGTAGCACCATGTTGAGCAGCAATAGCAGATAATTCAGCATCAACGTCTTCCATAGATACCTGAATGTTTTCTGCTTTGGCAATAGCATCCAGAACCAGATCAGTTTTTACGTTTTCAGCGGCAGTCGCACGCTGGTTTTCGCGGATCTTAGCCATATCCATACCAGTATACTGCATATACATTTCTAAAGTCATTTTACGGCTTTCCAGACTCATACGCATTTCGTCAACCATTTGGCTGATGCGGTCTTCGACCATAATCTCAGGAACTTCAAATTTAGCATTGGCAACAGCAGCATCAATCAATGCTTTTTCATATTCAACCTTCGCATTGTTTTCAGCATTTTGCTGCATACGTTCTTTGTACGAAGCTTTCAGCTCAGCAACAGTTTTATATTCACTGTTAGCTGCAACATATTCGTCATTCAGCTCAGGCAGCTCTTTGCGTTTTACATCTTGAACGTTAACTTTGAACACAGCTTCTTTACCAGCCAGTTCTTTAACGAAATAATCTTCAGGGAAAGTTACTTCTACATCAGTAGCATCGCCTTTTTTTAGGCCAACCAGCTGATCTTCAAAACCAGGGATAAAGGAGTTAGAACCAACTTCCAGAGGATAGCCTTTACCTTCACCGCCGCTGAAAGCTTCACCGTCTACAGTACCGGCGAAATCAATAATTGCAAAATCACCTTTTTCAATAATTGTACCTTCTTCAGCAATTACCATTTTGGCCTGACGGCTGCGCAGCTCTTCTACTGCAGCGTCAACATCTGCATCTTCAACAACAACTTCTTTTTTCTCTACAGACAAGCCTTTGTATTCACCCAGTTCTATTTCAGGTTTCAAAGTGACCTTGATAGTCAGTTCCATATCTTTATTTTCTTCAAAAACAGATTCTTCAACTTTGGGGTCGGACACAGGAATCAGGCTCTCCTGATCAAGTGCTTTAGTATAGCAATCATTAGCAACGATTTCGAATGCTTCTTGTTTAATGGCATCTTTGCCATAGTGCATTTCAATAATGTTGCGGGGTGCTTTGCCTTTACGGAAACCGGGAATGTTTACGCTGTTAGCGATTTTGCTTATAGCTTTTTTAAAGCCTTTATTCACTTCCTCAGCGGGTAAAGTAATTTTGAGGGTTGCGTCATTCACAACTCTTTCAACAGATACGTTCATTAAAAAATCCTCCCTTAGGTTTTATATGTGTACAAAATTAACAGCTTGTTCAAGGCCAATATCAAAAGATACTGACATAAATCGCTCATAATATCATATCACAAGGATCTAAAGTTGACAAGAAGCAACAAAAAACCCGGCAGGTTTCTGCCGGGCCAATATTCAAGTGGAGCGGAAAACGAGATTCGAACTCGCGACCCCCTCCTTGGCAAGGAGGTGCTC
>ERZ773107.1356-NODE-1356-length-22228-cov-3.800253_pt1 | contig 22228 bp, 20 predicted proteins | sample MGYA00580571_ERZ773107 | MGnify/ENA primary metagenome ERZ773107 (study PRJEB29015, sample SAMEA2737843) | human gut metagenome | biome: human gut; feature: human-associated habitat; material: faeces | place: China | collected 2012 ... | reverse complement strand
TATGCGAACTATGCATACGTGTGCGGAACTATTGCAGATACATATGAACGGGGAGAAACGCGAGGATCTGCTTTTTACAGTATTGCTATTGAGTATATTCAAAAAGCGATCAGCTTGCATGAATCATCTGCCTATCATTGTACATATGCTACACTGTTGTCAGATATAAGCGTAATAGATTCGTCTTTTGATGAAATATTAAAACAATACAAAAAATCCCATAATTCTGCCAAGGAATCTGAAGATAAAATATCCCTCCAAAAATGCATTATCATAACAATGATGGATCAATTACAGGCAGATTTGTACCGCTGGGTCAACGAAAACAATGGTTCAATAGAAGCGTGGGCTAAGGATTCGAGTAGTGCTCCACTATTCAACAATTTGATGGAAGAACTTAGAAACTATCAATCGAGTCTCGCAAAAGCAGCCAACAACCCACTTGTAGATTCATCAGAGAAGCAAAACCGATGGCAGCAATTCATAGAACTTTGCAAGAGCCTACCTGATAAAGATGAGATTTCTAAAATTGAAATAAAGCTGCTCATGATTGAAAAAGCGAGTCAAACAATAATGAATCTTCTAAAACGTCGAGAATACAGCAGTACCAACTATTATACACGGATCGACGAAAAAGATAATGGTATTCTTCAACGTCGTTTGGGTGTAAAACCCATCGCTTACTATACAACGTTGAGTACCGCCGCCCATCTATTTGATGTTTTGCATAGAGAAAGAAAAGGGGTAGCCCCTTCGCTGGTAGGAAAAGACAAGGAATCCCAATATAGAGATGGGGTTAACTGTCTTACTATGATGCATGCACACTACATGAACGATCCATGCGAAGGAATGGCATTGGCGGATTATGTTGGCGGAACAAATCCGCATGCTAATATTCTTTTCTATAGAGGAAATGCAGAAAAATTCAGAGACGATATTTTCAAGCAATACTATGTATTTCTAAAATCTTTTACTGATAAGATGGATGATTTGCTTATGTGGAATCGCTATGCCAGCGATAGAAACTCAGATAGTAAGGATAGCAATGGTTGCTGCATTCAATTCAATACAGACTTCTTTGATAAAGTAAATGATTCTGAAGATTCTATTAAGGATAAGTTTTTAGATGACGAGGACAACTACGCTTTATATCGGGTCGTATACATAAGTCGAGATGGTAATATTCGAGAAAATAAGAACCCTGACTTATCTCCTTATGTGGTTGGCTGCTACAATATGCTCATCAAACTGTTACGTGACGTAAATGAGGATTTAAATGGTATTCCAAAAAAAGAAATTGATTGGATTCGCAGCTTTGTGCAATCAGCCGTAAGAGAAGTGATTTTCCTGTTCAAGCATGATGACTATGCAGATGAAGCAGAGTACCGCTTAGTGGTAACCCGACCACAAGATTCGCCAAATGGCATCCGATTGATTCCTAGTGAACCTGATATGCTTTGTGTAAATCCGTATTTTCAGATATGCATTGATCGGATTATCCTAGGTCCCAACGTTGCAAAAACCGCTCATTGGACTACATTTTTCCAATACCAATTGACCCTTATGTGGAAGCGAGCGCTAAAACTTACAGGCAATAACCAAATTCCTAAATTTTCAATTGAAAAATCTATAATTCACTATCACACATAAGAAACTGAGGGGAATGTCGAGATATTGGCATTCCCCCGGTTTGGATTCAAATTTAATCGCTCCAGTCTAAAAAAGTACTGCAAAAAACCGAGAGAAAACACAGGATAATTCTCAGTAAGCGTCAATCCTGAAAGTATTGCATACTTTCGCAGTTCGAATTCTCAATGCCTAAGTTGACGGGAATCGCTCTCATACACTTGCTTCCTGGAAAATATTTACGGCGTGTCAAACAATGAGCCTGCTGTTCTGTTATTTCTTGTACATATTAAAATCCATTCACTCCATAAAAAGGTGCTTTCTCTCGCTATAGTATTTATCCAGATACAGGTTGTTGTAGGCCGCGTACCTACGCCAACTGGAAAAGCACCTTACTGCAAAAACTCCCTCACGATCCCCGCGCTATCCTGCGCCGTATATCCCCACAGCACCGAACTGAGCACCTCAACGGCTTCTTTGCGCTTCCGGTAATACGTCCGGGTGCTGATGTCGCGGATGTGCGGGCGAAGCTGGTCGATGATCTCCTCGACGTTCTGCAGCTCCTGCGGGGAGAGGTAAGCGTAGTAGAGCAGCCAGTAAAATTCTTCGCCGTTTTTGTGTTTTGCACGCATGAGATCCACAGCGCTGTCTACAAGGCAGAGCATTTTATGACTCTGCTCGATGCACTTTGCCTGATGCTCCAACTCTGTGCCGGAGAGATCCGCGCCAGCCAGATAGACGGATTCCAGAAAATCTTCAATCGTCTTGCCGTAGTCGATCCGGAATCGATTCCGAACTTGACGCACGGAAACCTCCAGACTCCATACCACGTCGCGGTATTTCCGCAGCAGTGTCCATGTATCGTGATAGTGCGGGTCTTCGGTCACGTCTGCTGCAGGCAGCTTATTCTTCGTCATCGTTGTTCGCCCCTTTCTGCCGGATCGTGAGCTCAAAATACCGTGTCTGCGTACCGCCGCAGGAGAGCATCAGCCCCAGCTGAAGATCCTCCGTTTCGTGCTCCCATAAGACTCCGGCGCAATCGGATAAGGGATATAACCTATACTGGAACCGGGGGCAGGTCGTGCAGCAAATGCCCTGTGTTTTCAAGAGCTTCAGGACTTCGACGATCAGAATCTCCGTGTGCGATTTTGAAACGCTGATTGAGCAATCTGATGCGCAGTCCGGCTGCGCCATATCCTGTGCGCAGTCCTGCACGCGGATGCAGAGGTTCAGCGCCATCGCAACCTCCTCTTTATCCACCATAACGTCGGAGATCTGGAACATGGTGGACAGATAGTTTTGAAGATAGATCGCCGTTCCGCTGCGGCCGGGGAATGAAAACGTCTTTATGTATTCCAGCCGAGCAAATTTGCCGAGGATACGTCCAGCAGTTGCCTTGGAAACGCCCCAGCGTTTGCCAAGTTCGGCATAGGAAACGAGCGGGCTGCCGGTGCCGTTCCGCAGATAAACCACAGGCCCCGCCTCAGAACCAGCAATTTGATGGTCATTGTAGATCGCGTTCAGCCAGAGATCGAGCAGCGCGTCCATCTCGGAGCATTTGCCAAGACTGAGCAGCCGTGATGCCGCGCTCATGGGCAGGAAGAAGAATCCAGAATCTTTCTGGCACGGGCAGCTATAATCCAGTACAGTGTTATAGCGCGGCCAGTCGAGGATGCGGTACTGTACAAGCTGTCCGCGGCCAGTCAGGTCGTACTCGATGAAGTGGTGCCGCTGGAGCAAATCAAGCTGGCGCAAAAGCTGACGGTTCGTTCTCGCGCGGAACCACGTCCGCAGTTCCCGCAGCGGGCAGATCCATTGACCGGGATGCACGATGTAACTGATGCCGCCGTAGCGCTGATAGGACGTGCGGAAGTTCGCGTAACAGCAGAGCAGCGCATAATGAAAAAGACCGGAGCACCCGTTTGTACGGATCCTCCGGTCTGCGATCAGACTCTGTATGAATTGTCGGTATATGCGGCATTTTGGGTAGTCTACGATTTGCTTGATTTCAAGTTTGTATTCAGTCATGGTGTTCATCCTTTCTTGTTGTGGCGCTTTCTGCAGCAGCGAGAAAGCGCGTACAGTTACAGTGTCCGTATGGGTTGGAATGGCGCAGCTGATAGCTGCTGATATGGACGATCCTGCCGCAGTTTCGGCAAAGGCATCGCCAGTATACTTCGTTTGATTTTCGATTGCCCTTGGACGCGCGGTCAATCACTTTGAGATAGCCAAATTCTCGACCAGCCAGATCGTATTTCAAGACTTGGCATTTGCAGCCGCAGGATGTCGTTTTGGAGCGGCGCAGACTTTCGGAGAGAACAGAAACAACGTTCCCGCAGCCGCATTGGCATACCCAACGAGCTTTGCCGCTTTGTGCAGAACAATCCTGATAAAGAACCCGAAGATCTCCAAAGGTCATATCGGTCAGATCAATCAGTTCGGGTGATTTTTGATGCCGCAGACAACCGCAGGACTTGACACCGTTCTGCTTCGTAAGACTGGTGGAGGATTTCACGACACTTTTCCCGCAGCGGCATTCGCACAGCCACATCGGGCGACCGGGTTTCACATCCTCTACGCGTCTTAGCACTTTCAGCAAGCCAAAGGTTCGCCCGGTCAGGTCATTTGCTTTGCTCATAGATACCTCCTGAGTGTGGATTTGAATGATTATTAGGTGGATTCAATTTGGATTTGACATGCGCGGATATCCGATTACTCCCAGAGAAGTTCGGAGATTTGCAGCAGTAAATTTTAGACTGCGGCAGGCAGTTGACACACTTTTGACACAAAACCGTTGAAACGCCTGCATTTATACGAAATCATACGCTGCAAATTTGGTTTGAAAGTTTTCGAAACAGTGCAATATTGCACAATATGCAGAACATTTTAATGGTATAAGATAGCTCCGTTTTAATCCCGACAATGAAGCCGCTCGATATGCCGAAGAAGGACGCAGCAAAGAGCAAAGCTGCTCCGGCAGAAGCCAAGAAGGAAGAAGTCATCGACTTCTCCAAGGTCGAGATCGAGCCGCTGTTCAAGGACTATGTGGACTTCGAGACGTTCTCCAAGTCCGACTTCCGCGCCGTCAAGGTCAAGGCGTGCGAGGCAGTCAAAAAGTCCAAAAAACTCCTGAAATTCGTGCTGGATGACGGAACTGGCACTGATCGAGTGATCCTTTCTGGCATCCACGAATACTACGAGCCGGAAGAGCTGGTTGGAAAGACCTGCGTTGCCATCACGAATCTCCCGCCGAGACCCATGATGGGCATTGCCTCTGAGGGTATGCTCATCTCCGCTGTTCACCACGAAAACGGCGAGGAGCGGCTGCACCTTCTGATGCTCGATCCGCACATTCCGGCGGGCGCTAAAATGTATTAAATTCCCAATTTGACACGTTTTTGACACACTTTCGGAATTCAATATGACACAATATGAAGCTGGAATGCACAGATGCCCTGTGCATTCCAATTTTTCTTATCCGAAAAGTTTGATTTTTGCACTCATGTTTTGTACCGAATTTTTGAGGGTGTCCTCTGTGATATGCGTATAAATATCCAGAGTCGTACTGATCTCGGCGTGTCCCATAATTGTTTGGATTGCCTTGTGATTGGACTCGACTTCAAACATCCGCGTACAAAACGTATGCCGCAGACTATGAACGGAAAAGTGTGGAAGCAATAGCGGTGGCCGCTGATCTTCTTCGGCAAGCTTCAATTCCTCCGCGTTGTAGTCTCGGATGATTCGTTCAATCGCGCGATTCAGGCTGTGGGGATTCAGTAGGTCTCCATAGCGGTTCCGAAAGATGAAATCTGTGTAGCCGTCAATCGTTGGACTGGGTGTATCGTAGAGCGTGTCCAAAATAGCAATCAGTCCAGCCAGTTCAGCCAAGACTTCTGGGCACATCGGGATGAAGCGAATGCTGCTTGCTGTCTTTGGCGTTGAGATCAGGAAACGGCATTTTCCGTCAATCTTTCGATATAGTAGATTGTGATTGACGGAAATAAGCTCGTTTTCAAAATCAATGTCTTTTCGTGTTAGGCCGACGCATTCTGCGATACGCATTCCGGTGCCAAGAAGCGTTACAAAAATCGGCGTCCAGTGGTGATAGACTGGACTCTGATTGACGTAATTTAGAAAAGCCTGCTGCTGCGCCAGTGTTAGTGCGACGCGTTTTTTGCAGTCCTTTTCTTTCAGTGCCCGATAAACACCCTTGCTCGGATTTTTGCGGATCAAATCGTCATCAACCGCCATCTCCAATGTAGGATGCACCAGATTGTTGATACTGTCCAAGGAATTTGTACGAAAACCGTTTGCAAGAAGATCTCCATAGAGTTTCTTGATGTCGCTGGTCTTGATGTTGATAAGAGACTGGTGCGCAAGCGGTGTGGGCCTTATGTATTTATTCCACAGGTACAGATAGTTTTCTCTGGTGCTGGTCTTAATCTTGGTTTTTGTGGCAATATAAGTTCCAAACATATCATTGAGCGTGATTTTAGAGGCTTCCTGCGTGCGGATGCCATCGTCCTTGTCATGTTCAATTCTTCGTTCCAACTCACGCAGTTCAGCCAAATCAGAGGCATAGAGCCATTTTCGTTCGCCGCAGATCGTGTAAGAGTAGCAGTAGCGGCCATCAGACCGATAGGATTCCCCCTTCCCAAGTTTTCGACCCTTTGCGTCTTTTTTGCAACTTGCCATAAAAGATCACCTTCTCCTGTTTGTGTGGAGGTTCTATCAACAGGCAATTTTGTAGACATACTCCTTAATGCGCTGTACACTCCAAAGAACACGGCTGTTTGTGACGATACGCGCGTGCGCGAGATCCCCAATCTGAATAGCGGTATAGCGGCCGCAGCAAAGAAGTTTGCAAAGCGTTGGCGTATCGACGGTAAGAAGTTGTTCGGTATTGAGAGCAGAGCTTGTAGCTGTTGTGTTATCCAACATAATAAAACCCCCTATATTTTCTTTTACGGATCAATGACCCGAAATTCAACAAATTGTGCCATCTACCAGTCCGTTCCTGCGCTCCGGTCAAGAGCGCGTATTGCAGTCGCTGCTGTGCAGCGTTGGGCCGTGGGTACGCTCATATCGTCGCATACTGTCCGCGGCTGCTGTATCTCCCTGCCAGATGGGTGTTCAGTTGTCAAGGTGCAATGCTTGAGAGTCTTTACACTTAAAAAATAGGAGCCGCTTCGACTTTTTCTGCACAACTGAGAAAAAATATTTTATATGCTATGATTTGTGATGGATCAAACACATATAGGAGGAACTTATTATGACCTACACAAAACAGGAAAAACAGAAGCTGAAACGGGTGATCGCCGTTTTTGCGGAGCGGCTGAAGGAAAGCGATGCCTTTGACCTTGTCTGGTCGGACAAGGTGGGATATGTCCTGCTGGATATTTCCACGAATTATGACTATGTGGATAGCGCGCGGCGCATTGAAACGGCAGAAGAACTATGCAGACTCATGCTGGAGGACATTGCGCTGGATGCGCTTTTGCTGACAGAAAACGAACATTCCATAGAAACAGCAGACCCGTTGGAGCGCGCTGAGATCGTGCGCCGTTGGCAGCCGTATTTTGAGCAGCTTCCGGAGTATGAATATCTCCGGGAAGAACTGACATCCGAGTGGCCGTAAGCTGCCCTTTCCTTGACAACCACAATATCTTGTGGTAAAGTTGGCTTGTAATTGAGATTTGTGCATACCGCTTGTGGCACGACAGCCGCAGCGTTCGGAGTATTCCGACTTGCACACGCATTGTCAGGCTTTTACGATTTCCGGTAGAATTACCATGTCCGCAGGACAGGTTTCTGCCGGATTTCTTTTTCGGGCGCAACGCCCACAGATTGCGGGAATGACCGCGACGCAGAAGAATCTGCGCCGCAGGAAGTTCCCGTTCTTTTTTTGCCCAAATGCCGAAAGGCTTTGAGGATATATTTTTTGAGAAAGGCGGTAACCAAATGAAATCACGAAAGAAATGGCGTCCCGGAGGACGGCAGCGGCAGTCTGCAGCGTATCACCGCAAAGCGGTTCACGAGCGGAGGCGTGTGGTACGGCTGCGGGTGTGGAAGAAGGGAGAACGAAATGGTGCTGCGCTTGATGTATGAGCCGCAGGAGTTGGTAGACACGAGCAATCTGAGCAACGAAGAATGGCTGTCCTACCGACGGCGTGGCATCGGCGGCAGCGACGCTGCGGCGATCCTCGGCATTTCGCCCTGGCGGACAGCACGGGATCTGTACTATGACAAGCTGAATGTTGTAAAGGCGGACATGGATGAAAACTGGGTCGCGCTGGAGATGGGACATCTGCTAGAGGATCTGGTTGCGCGGATTTTTGCGAAGAAAACCGGGCTGCATATCTTTCAGCGGAAGGTCATGTTCCAGCACCCGCTGTATCCGTGGATGCTGGCAGACCTGGATTACCTTGCGGAGCTTCCGGATGGCAGCAATGCCATTCTGGAGATCAAGACGACAAATTATAACGCCAGAGAAAACTGGTGGTACAACGGCGAGGAGATCGTCCCGGTGTACTACGAATCTCAGGGACGGCATTATATGTCGGTCATGAATCTGGACAGAGTCTATTTCTGCTGCCTGTATGGAAACAACGAGGATGAGGTCATCATCCGGCATCTGGACCGGGACTATGCCTATGAGTCGGAGCTGATCGCGCTGGAGGATACGTTCTGGAATGACCATGTCCAGAAGCAATGCCCGCCGGACTATACGGAAAGCGGCGACCTCGTTTTGCAGAGTTTGCAGAGATGGAAAGGCATTGACCGAAAAGACTTGCCGCCGGCAGCGTTCGGCGCACCGCAGGTCACGCAGATCCACCAGTATTTGCAGCTTCAGGAACAGAAAAGCGTGCTTGCAAAACAGGTCACACAGTTGGACGCGCAGATGCAGCAGCTCAAGGGTCTGCTGGTCAGCGAGCTGGACGGCAAAGACTGCGCAATCTGCGTGGACGGTGAACAAAGCTACGTCATTTCCTACAACCCCATCCGCAGGCAGGGTATCTCCAAGGACAACATGATCCGCTTGCGGGAGGTTTACCCGGAGATTTACGAGCAGTTTGTGGAAACGTCGGAGTCCAGACGGTTCAGCATCAAAATCGCGGCGCAGCCCGCCGCTTGAGTGAGGTGAAAAAACGAATGATTGCAGCCTATGATAAGCTCATCTACTTCAATGAAGCCAGCAAATACACCATTCTTCGGATGCGCACGGATGATCCGTCTGTTCCGGAAGAAGCCCGTTCCCAATATACGTTCCGTGACCGGATGCTTCGGTTCACTGCTGTCGGCTACGGACTGCCGCAGACGGACTCCGTCAAGCTGGAGATCGAGGGTGACTGGAAAGAGGGCAAGTACGGCCTGCAGCTCCATGTAGAGCATTGGCACGAGCTTGTGCCGCCGACAACGGAAGGACTTCTGAACTATCTTTCGTCGGGTCTTCTCAAGGGCATTGGAGAAAGCACAGCCAGAAGCATTGTCCAGCGGTTCGGTACAGATACGCTTGATGTGCTGGAGTATCACCCGGAGAAGCTGCTGGAGATCCGCGGCATCACGGAGCAGAAGCTGGAGGAGATCAAGACGTGCTACGCAGAAAGCCGCGCCATGCGGGACATTATGGAGCTGCTGACGCCGTTTCAGGTCACGCCTGTAACGGCAATGAAGATCTATCAGCATTTCGGCCCCGCCTGCACGGATATCCTGCGAAAAAGCCCGTTCCGGCTCTGTGAAATATCCGGGTTTGGATTCAGGCGCGTCGATACGATCATCCGCAAGTCCGGCGGCGACCCGCACGACCCGGTTCGTATCCACGGCGCGATGATCTGTGCGCTGGAAAACGCGCGGCAGCACAGGCATCTGTATCTGGAGGTCAATGCCTTGATCACAGAATCCATGCAATTTCTCAACGAGCCGATCCCGCTTCCCCAAATGCAGGTCAGGCGTGCGGAGGTAGAGCAGAAATTGCAGCAGATGGCAGAAGACAACGAGATTGTTTCCGACGGTGGTCGGCTGTATCTTCCGCATATTTTTATGCAGGAGGTAGAGACTGCGGCAAAGGCGGCAGCCATGCTCATGGAACACACGGCAAAAATTGATGTGACGCTTCCGCTGGAGCAGGTCAAGCAAAAACTCGGCTTGCACTTAACAAAGCGGCAGAGCCGCGGCGTTGAAGTGGCGATGGAGCGGAATCTCTCCATTATCACCGGCGGCCCCGGCACCGGCAAGACGACAGTGCTGAAAGCTATCATCGAGGTCTACCGGATTCTGCATCCCAAAAACCGCATCGTCCTCGCCGCACCGACCGGCAAGGCCAGCCGACGCATGGCACAGAGTACCGGTATGCTGGAGGCGTTGACGCTGCACAGCCTGCTTGGCTTGCAGGGCGATTTTTGCAGCAAGGACAAGCAGGATAAGCCGCTACAAGTTGATTTTCTGATCGTGGATGAGGCGTCCATGGTGGATATGTGGCTGGCGCATCAGCTGTTTACGCGCTTACAGAAGGACACGAAACTCCTGCTGTTGGGCGACGTCGATCAGCTGGAGAGCGTCGGTGCAGGCAACGTGTTCGCGGAGCTGATTGGAAGCGGCATCGTGCCGGTGACGGTTCTCGATGAGATCTTCCGGCAATCCAAGGACAGCCTGATCGCCTACAACGCCAGATTCATCAACGAGGAAAACAGCAGCCTGTTCTATGGTCCGGATTTTCAGTTCGTCAAGGCAGAAAATCAGGAGGAAGCCGCGGCGCAGATTCAGGAGCTCTATCTGCGGGAATTGCAGGATACGTCCATTGGACAGCTTCAGATCATCTCGCCCTACCGGACGGATGGAGAAGCGTCCTCCAACGGCCTGAATGCGCTGATCCGCGAGACGGTCAATCCGCATACGGAAAAAATTCCGGAGCTGGCGTTCGGAGAGCGTATCTTTCGCCTGCACGACCGCGTGATGCAGACCAAAAACAATTACAATCTGGAAGGTTATGATTCCGCGTGCGGGCAAAAATTCAAGGGTGTGTTCAACGGCGACATTGGGAGCATTTGCAAGATCCTACCCGATAAGCTGTGCGTGGATTTTGATGGGCGCACCGTGGAGTATTCCAAAACGCAGCTCGGCGATCTGGAAGCGGCATATGCCATTACGATCCATAAGTCGATGGGTTCGGAGTACGAAACGGTCATCATTCCCATTTTGATGGCGCACCGCATTTTGCTGACGAAGAATCTGATCTATACCGCCGTGACACGCGCAAAAAAGCGTGTGATTCTGGTCGGGCAGAAGCGTGCGCTGTTTCTGGCGATCCACTCCGGCAGAAAGGTCAAACGGAACACCTGCCTTGCCGAACGGATCTTAAAGTACAATCAGGTATTCAGACAAAAGGCTCTGCCGCAGGGCGCGACAGAGCAGAAATTGAAAAAAGCCGGTTAAGTTGAGATGGATGTGCAGAATTTGCGCAGTCATCTCTTATTTTATTTATGGAAGGAGTTCTAAGAAATGAATGACAACAAATCCACTGTGATGAACAACGCCGCCGTGCAGCAGCTGCGCAAGGTGCCGGGCTTTGACCCGATGAAACTCCTGCGCAAAACGATCTCCGTCAAAACCGGGCATCCGGTCTGGAAGCTGGATCTCCGCTATAAGCGGCTCTGGTTCCGTCTGGCTTGCCCGAACGGAAGGATGCTTCTGAAGCCGCTGCGCATCAGCGACCAGCTGGCAATTATCGAGGCACAGGTCTATTTCAGCAAGGACGATCCGGTTCCGGCCGCCAGCTTTACCTCCGAACAGCGCAGGGAGAATATCCCCGGCGGGGAATTTCTCCGTGCCGCACAGGAGGATGCGCTCAACATGGCGCTGGAAAACGCCGGTTTCGGTATCCAGTTCTGCGACGTGAGCCGCGACTACGGCGGCGAGCTGTTCGGTTCGGAAGTGCCGGTCCAAACGGAAGCCGCAGAAGCAGCTGTCGAGGAAACCAAAGCGCTCATTGCGGAGGAAACTGCCGCAGAAACAGCGCCGACGATGGATATGGATTCTGCGCCCACTGAACAGCACGTTGCGGAAACAACCGCGTCTGATGTGCAGACCGTTACGGACGGCTTTACGTCCGTTGCGGCAGATGTGCGGCAGGAGCAGTCGGTCAGTGCAGCACAGGAAGAAGTACCTGATCTTCATGTTCTGCCGCCCCATCAGGAAGAAGCCGCGGAAGAAGTTGCAGAACAGCCGCAGGCCGCGTCCTATACGGCAGATATGGATGTCAGCGAGATCATGCAGCGTATGACGGTGGACGAAGCCAAGGCCGTTGTGGTGCAGATCGGCACCTGCCGCGGCTGGACGCTCGAACAGGTCGCGCAGCGTCGCCCGGCAAGCCTCAAATGGTATCTCTATGGCTGCGATCAGGCGGACAATATTCTCAAAGCCGCAGCGTCCGTTCTGCTGGACAATCTGCAGCAGAAAGCCGGATGAAGCGTCAGGTTTGGATGAAAGGGTGTGGCCGCTATCAAAGCCGGTTCTTCGCAGCTTCCGTTCCACATTACAGACATTGCAGCGCTGCTGCGGCTCAATATCCGCAGACGCGGCCCGGATTTTCTGTATGTGGACTGCCCGCTTTGCGGCGATCATCGCGGCAAGCTCTATCTGAAAACGTCAAGGGACGTATGGCACTGTAATTACTGCCAGGAATCCGGTGGGATGCTGGCGCTCTATGCAAAGGTCTACGGGATCAGCAACGCGGACGCCTATCGGGAGATCTGCGAAGCGCTTCAAACCGGAGATTACGCGCCAGAGTACCAGAGCTACCAGAACCGGCAGCCGCAAGAAATCGCGCAGTCGGTCAGAGCGCCCCGGCAGGCAATCCATCAGACGCTTTCGATGCTGTTTTCCATGCTGTCGCTGACGCCGAAGCACCGTGCGCATCTGCGTGAGGTGCGTGGACTGACGGACGACCAGATCGAACGGTTCGGCTTCAAAAGCACCCCGCCGCCTTATCTCTGCAAGAGTCTGACGGCGCGGCTTTTGAAGCAGGGGTGCACACTGCAGGGAGTCCCCGGCTTTTATCTGGCGGAGGACGGCAGATGGACAGTACGATTTGGAACACGCACGGCTGGGATTTTGATCCCAGCCAGAAGCGCGGACGGACTGGTTTGCGGCGCGCAGATCCGGCTGGATATCCCCATCCGGGAGGAAAACGCGCCCGCCGATAAGGAGGGCACGAAGTACCTCTGGCTGTCGTCGAGCAGCAAACCGATGGGGACATCCTCGGAAAGCCCCATCCACTTTGTTGGCGATCCGTGTTCCAGAGTGGTCTATGTGACGGAGGGGTTACTCAAGGCTGACATTTGCCATGCCTTGATGAACCGCACCTTTGCGGCGACCGCCGGAGCAAACAACGTGTCCAAGCTGGACGAACTGTTTGCGTTCCTCAAAAAGAACGGCACGGAGGAGATCATTGAGGCGCAGGACATGGACAAGTATCGGAATGTTCACGTTGAGGAAGGTGCCTCCAAGATCTATCTGATGGCACGAAAGCACGGCCTGCAATGCCGCCGGCTGACATGGAATCCCAACTATAAGGGGTTAGATGACTGGCAGCTTGCGCTCCGGAAGGATGCTGCGAAAGGATCGAAAACAATGACGTTCCGGGAGCGGTATCTGCATGGTGTGTGCGAGGTTTCCGAGATAGACGCTTGCGTGGAACGGTGGCACAAGACGCAGCCGGATGGTGTGTCCTTACAGGCATACCTTGGCTTGCTGGACGAAGAATATCACGCTTTTCTGCAGCCCGGCGGCAACGCGCGTCTAGCAGAGCTTTTGAACGCACAGCGTAAGCAGCTTGGCTGCCGCATCTATCAGCTGGAATTTACGGACACGGAGAAAACGAAACCGTTCGCGTTCTCCGGGATCGACGCGCTTCACAAGGCAGGCTTTCAGCAGCCACCCGCGAGCGAATACCGGCTGGTGCGTGATGAAGCGATATTTTGCCCAAAAGATGAGCCGGACTTGGCTGTGCTGGAACGTGTCTTTGAACGCTATAACGGCAAGCTGCCGGCGGACTATCCGGGGCGCTGCATTGCGCCGTCCGATGTGCTGGAGCTGCACGACGCGGAAAAGCGGCGGTATTACTATCGGGATATGAAGCAGTTCGTGCCGGTGGCGTTTTCTCCGCTGCTGGCGCGGCCAATACAAAAATGAAGGGAGACAGCATATGAGAAAAATTACAGTTCTGGATTTTGCAAATCAGATCGGTGTCCTCAGCGATGAGGTTCCGGTTGTCGTGAAGACGGACAGAAAGGTCATTGGCCGGTTCCGCTGTTTATATGAGATACCGGAAACGGCCATGCCGGGGGTGCTCGAAGCGAAGATCGACCATGTCATTCTGTGTTCCGACGAGATTACGATTCAGGTCAAGCCGAAAGCGGTCAGCACAAAAATATAGACTGGAGTTTATACGATGGCAAACTATTGTTGTACGATTCGGACAAATTACTTCCATGTAAAAAATGAGTTGGAATTTCGTTCGCTTATGGAGCAGGTGTATGGCTCTGAGGATACGATCGAAGTATGGGAAAAGCACGATGACGGAGGCAGCACGATGTTTGGCTTTGGCTGCTATGGCGGTATTGCGGGAATCCGGGATACGGATGAGGATGACGATTTAGAGGAAACCGCATTTGACAGATTCCTTGAAAAACTGCAGCAGTGTGTTGCAGAGGATGATGCCGTCATTATCTTGGAGGCAGGAAACGAAAAGATGCGTTACGTCGTTGGTAGCGCGTTGATCCTTACCAGCAAAGTGTGTGAATTCCTGGATATTGCAGAACTTGCCGAAAAGCGGGCGGCGGAATTACTGGCGACCCCGTCATGGAAAACCAAACTCATGTATTGAAAGATGGATATGGATGAGAGAAATGAGATCGTGCAGCAGCTTCGCACATTCTGCCAGGATCTTGGTGCGCACGTCCGCGAAGTGCAGGACGGCGCCAGCTTTACGGCAATGCTCTGGGAGGGCGCGGACAGCGTCAGTGAACGCGACGCCGCTGAGATCCAGAGGAAAATCAAACGAAAGACCGCAGAATATCCGGGATTCGTGTGCTACTGCTTCGACGCATTCAGCACGCTGATCTATCGGGTATAACACATGGATGGGCGCAGCAGGATCGCTGCGCCCATTTTCTATCAGAAAGGAGCTTTATCATGGGCGTATTTTCAGAGCTTGATCTGGAAAACCAGCAGACAGAATTGGACGGACACGATTCCAAAGCGGCCGAAATACAGAGCTTGCAGGCAAAGCTGATCCAGCAGCACGAGCAGAAAAAAGCTGCCGCCGCTTCGGAAGTGCCGAGCAAGGAGCCTGTGGCGGAGTTGGTTGCCAAAACGGAATCAGAGCAGGAAGATCCTGCGGCAGCGGAAACAGAAAGGCGCCGTCGGCACGAGGAAGCAGAAGCCAAACGGAAAGCGGAATGGAAGCGGCAGCAGGAGGAAAAACGTGCCGCTGAACAGGATGCGCTTGCAAAAATTGAGCAGATGAGCGAGACGGAGCTGGTCAAAGCGTCGATGGAGCGCATGAAAAAGGAAACCGAGCGCCTGACGCGGCGGAATCTCAAGGAATGTGTTTCTGAGTATGTGCAGACGCTCTGCCTCAGCGATCCCGCGTTCGCGCGGATGGTCATGCACCCGCGCAAGAGTATGGCACATTGTCTGCAATTCATCAACCGGAAAGCGCGGGAATATCTGCTTGCGGAAATGAAGGATAACGGCATGGAGCCGCAGCCAAACGGCATTTACGGCGGCGATGTGCCGGAGGATACCTGTTATGACTGGGCAGAGGAATATTTCCGGGATGCAAACGCCGAAGAGGATGAGATCAAGGAGGAACCGTTTGTTCCAAAACCGTATCCGGGTGCGCCAGTCAAATCCAAGCGTCAGCCCAAAAAGGAGAAGACAAAAGCTGAGACAAAGACTGCAAAACCGGAGCAGGTCATTCAAATGCCGCAGCCGGAGAAATCGCCCGATGAAGAACAGTTTTCTATGTTTGATCTGATGGGAGGCATGGCCGGATGATCGCTTATAAAGGGATGGAGCAGGGCATGATCTGCCGCGGCTATCAGCTAAAGATGGGCTTGAATATAACGGAACAGGCAAATTGTCAGGCGAATGGGTTTCACTGCGCAGCAAACCCGATGGACTGTCTGCGTTATTACGGGGATTTTCAGAATTCGGAATACTATCTGGTTCGTCCGTGCGGCGATCTGGATGAGGATGCGGTAGATTCCAGAATCTCCTGCACGCAGCTCTGGGTACTCCGAAAGCTGGAGCCGCAGGAGTTTTTCCTGCATGCGCTTGCGTATATGGCAGACCATCCGCAGATGCCGGATGGCTGTGATGTCAAAAGAGAACGTGCGCAGGCATGGAATGGCTACGCCGTCGTGCGCGGCAAGCACCCGCGCGCAAAGGGCAAGCTCGGAGATATTCTGGCATTTGCCAGAGAAGCTGTGAACGGACCGAAGATCGAGCATCTTTCGCTGTGCGTGATCGACGGCAAGGAGCGTCTGCCGGATACCTGGTATGATGACAATTTTGAAGAATGTGAGGCGGTATAAACGAATGAAGCGAAAAGAATTAGAAAAATTGCCTGTTCTGCGGGCAACGACTGCGATGCTGAAGCAGGCGGAAAACGAACCGATGATAGAGAGCGGATATTTCCGAAAAGAACTGCGCTATGAACACGAGCACTACACCAGATGCAAGCGGTTTGATCGGATTCTGAAGGTCGCAATCTATCTGACAAAAAATCTGGCTGCCGGCGGCAGAAAGCCAGTGTATGAGCTGTTTCTTGACTATGATGCGCAGGATTTCCTGACATACAGCTTTATGGAAAAGAAGTGGCGTACCGCGATGCTTCGCAATTTACCGCAGCAGGGATTTGGCATCTCTGACGCGCAGATCTCATCCCGTGATTCTGCTGTGATCGGTCAATATCTGCATTCCAAATGGGAGGCGATTGTGGCGATCCGGGAGTTTCAGGAAGGGATTCGGGAAAAGCAGCTTCTGGCCCGGCACAAGAAAGAAACCGATCCGTGGGATGCGGCAATGGCGCTTGTGCCTCCGCTTCCGAAGGACTGGGTCAGATGGGTCAGCAAGGTCGGCGTCGAGCAGAATTATATGTTCTATCAATATCGGCGCGACGGCGCCAAAACCGGCTATTGCAGCTACTGTGACCGTGAGGTTCCGATTCGGAATCCGAAGCACAATGCGGTTGCCAGATGCCCCAGATGCAGAAGAACGGTGCAGTTCAAATCCTTCGGCAAGATGGGCCGGCTGAGCACAGGGCGAAATATCCTGTATCTAATGCAGCCTTATCCGGGCGGCTTTGTGATCCGGGAATTTTGGGCGGAACGAACCCATGACAAAGAGAAATACAGGAATATCAAGGCATTTTACCATGAGTTCCGCCGCGCGATCTTTGACGCGGACGCAAAACCGGTGCAGGCATTTTACTGGGGTGTTTATAAGCAGCGCGCATCGCGTTGGATCAAAGGCTGCAACTGCAGTGTGGGATATTACCCGGATGAAAGCGGACGCGTGTATGGGAAAACGATCCCGTACCTTGCCAAAACCTGCTTGCAGCGGACCGGTCTCCCGGAACTGATTCATGCAAACATGAAGACGGACCCGGAAAAATATCTTGTCGTACTGAAAAGGATACCGAATTTGGAGCAGCTGACAAAAGCCGGTCTGTTCCGGCTTGCGGCGGAATGCACACAGGATTACTACGGCATGGAACAGATTTTTCAGAGGGCACCTGCACAAAAAGGGCTTGCGCCCAAACTTGGCCTGAATCGGCTGGAGCTTGCACGGCTGCGGAAGAATCAGGGCGGGCGTGCATTTCTGGAATGGCTGCAATTTGAAAAGCAGACAGGAAAGCCGATCCCGGATTTTGCGATCCAGTGGATGTGCAAGGAACATATTGACCCGCAGCAGCTGCAATTCATTGCAGATCGGATGCGCTATGGGCAGATCCAGCATTACCTGAACAGGCAGATGCAGGAACTGAATTTGAGCAGCGAACGTGTCATTGAACTGTGGCGGGACTACCTTTCCATGGCGTTCCGCTTCGGTTATGACACAAACGACCCCATCGTGTATCGTGTACGCAAACTTCTGCAGCGGCATGACGAATTGGCCGCCCGCGGAGAGGAAAAGCAGTTGACCCTCCGTGCCGGAGAGCTCCTTCAGACATATCCGCATATAGAGCAGAATCTGCAGGCGATCCGGGAGAAGTTTGCGTTCACAGGGAAGCAGTTCCAAATTCAGGTTCCGAATAAGCTGGAAGATATTTTCATGGACAGCCGGAAGCTCTGCCACTGCATTGCCAACAGTGATGTTTACTGGGAGCGTATGGAGCGCAGGGAAAGCTATCTGCTGTTTCTGAGAAAGACAGCCGAACCGGACACCCCCTATTATACCGTAGAGGCAGAGCCGGGCGGCACGGTACGGCAGGTCCGCACCCAGTATAATCGCCAGAATGACGATATTGGCGAGGTGCGCGCATTCCTGAAGATCTGGCAGAAGCAGCTTGCCAAGCGGCTGACGCAGAAAGATAAGCAGCTTGCGGCCAACAGCCATGAACTGCGCATCAAAGAACTGGTGCAGCTGCGAAATGATCAGGTCACGATTCACACGGGCGACCTTGCAGGTCGGCTGCTTGTGGATGTGCTGACAGAAGATCTGATGGAAGCGGCATAACAAAAACGGAGTGGGAGCGCAGCGGCGCTTCCACTCCTATAGAAAGGACTGAAAACATGGATCATATCACAGAAGCGTTTTACAACGTCATGTACCAATACAGGTTGGCCTTTACGCCGGACGGCGTGCAGGCAAACCTCGACCTGTGGCGGCAGCAGAAAACGCCACTTTTGGAGCTGCTGCGCCGCCACCCGAACTGGCGGGAGCAGGAGCTTGCGGTCGTGTTCGATCTATCCGAGCAGCGGCAGCTTGACCGGGCCTGCGTGGACGAAACAAAATTTGAAATGTTGACGCTCGCGGAGGAAGCGGGATTGACCGGCGAACGGCTGGAAGAATTCCGGGACGCGCTGGACGCTGCGACGGCGGATTATACGACCGTTCCGGATGAATCCCGGCTGCCGGTGATCCGGAACCGTGGACATATCAAGTGCGACGCTGGCATGAAGGCAAGCCGCATCATCAACCGGCTGTGCGCAAAATTCGGCATCGACCAATATGAAACAGAGAGGGAGCTTGGACACGGGGATACGCTCCATACCGCACGAGTCAAGCCCTACAACGCGGTTTTCGCGCGGCTGGCCGACGCGCTCAATCCGGTGCGGATCAGCAAGACCGGCGTTCTATCCGTTCATCCGTGCGACTTTTTGGAGATGTCAGCGAAGAAAAACGCATGGCATTCCTGTCACTGTTTAGCAGACGGTGGATGGCGGGCCGGCTGTCAGTCTTATATGGGCGACGGCGTGAGCATGGTATTCTTTACGGTCGACGATGGCGTCAAAGAGCAGTTCTACCGCGCGCCGAGACTGACGCGGCAGATTTTCTGCTATCGGGACGGTGTGCTGCTGCAATCAAGACTATATCCGCAGAATGACGACGATGTGCGAAAGCTCTACCGGAGCATGGTGCAAAGCGTGATCGCAAGATGCCTTGGCCTGCCGAATCTCTGGAAAACGAATCCGACACTTACGGAAATCCGACCTTATTGGACAACCGTGCAGGGTAGCCTGCATTACACAGATTATGAAAATGGCTACGCCGCGCTTTCGCTAATGAAGGGCTACGGAAACTACGGTCATTTGGAAATTGGAAGCGCATCGCGCTGCGTTGGCTGCGGCCGGCCCTATGATCGACACAACTCAACGCACTGCGGCGAATGTGAAGACATGTGTGTTTGCAAGGCGTGCGGAAGTGTGGTTCCGAAAAACAGCGGCCATTTTTTAGACGGCGACGGATTTTACTGCGCGGAGTGTATGCAGCCGTGCAGCTGCTGTGGGAAACTGCTTCCGAGAGAAGCGCTGCGGCCGGTGCTCAACCGGCGCGGGCAGACAAATCAGCTTTGCCCATCCTGTGGAGAAGCAGAGCTGGCAAATTGCCGTACCTGTACGGCACGTAGTTGTTGTAAGGATTTGCGCGGCTTGCTGTTTTGCAAGAGAAGCCGCTATACACAAGTAGAATTGGAGGAACAATATGCGTAATTTATATGAGCAGTGCTTAAAGCTGACGCAGTTTGCGGCGATGGAGTTTGAAGAGATTTTTCAGTTTTCACAGGAACGTCTCAAGCAGGCGTTAGAAACAGAGTTGATTGAGAACGGGTATACCGTGCAGAATCAAAAAGGCTTTTTGTACGCAAAAGGAACGACACCTGTTCTGCTGGTTGCGCATCTGGACACGGTCCATCGCACACAACCGGAAACGATCTGCTATTCCGCAGACGGCACGGTCATGATGTCACCGCAGGGAATTGGCGGCGACGACCGGGCAGGCGTGTATATGATCCTGCGCCTGATTCAGAGTGTCCATTGTCATGTCCTCTTCTGCGAGGACGAGGAAACCGGCGGACACGGGGCACGTGCCTTTACAAAGTCCGGAATCAAACCGGACGTCAATTATATCGTGGAGTTGGATCGCACGGGCAGCAACGACGCGGTATTCTATCAATGCCGCAACCGGCAGTTCGAGCGACATATCAACAGCTTTGGCTTCCAGACAGCGTTCGGAAGCTTCAGCGACATTTCCATTCTGGCGCCGCATCTGAATCTTGCCGCGGTCAACCTCAGCACCGGCTACTACCATGCGCACCAGCCGGGAGAATATGTCCGGTTGGACAAGGTGGAGGAGTTGATCGGCCGTGTGGAGAAGCTCCTGCAAACGAAAACGGAACGGCTTTCTTACATGCAGAAGTTTACGGCAAGAAAGCTGGGTGAACCAAACGATTTGCAGCGGAAACGGCTCATTGCATTGTCTGACGCGCATATTGTCCGGATCAATCATCAGAATGTTGCCGACGGCCGCGGATATTTTATGGACATAAGCGGCAGAATTTATCTCTATCTTGATGAATGTGACCGCATGGTACATATCGGAGACGCAGAAGCACTTTGCATGGACGGCTCTGCCGCTGCGTACCAGGCGGGGCAAGCGAAAGAATACAAGACCATAGAAATGGAAGAAGCCATGCGCCTGCTGGAGCAGGAGCGCGCGGCGGGATAATATGCCGCCCACCCTGCAAACAGGCATCCGTCCGCTTGCAGGGTGGGCATACTTCTGATATAATAACTAAAGTTGTAAAGGAGGCGGGACGATGATAAACGGATGGATCATGAGCGGAGATACTGCGGTTGCGTCCTTTCATGGCAGAGTTGTAACACCGATTCTGCCGGAGCGATGCCCGCTTTGCTTCCAAAAGGGTGGAGACCTCGAAATGTGGCTGGAATCAAGAGCCATTGACCGTCACCGCACAAACAGCAGAATACTGAAGCGGATTTTGCGTCTTGGCGATACATCCGATCTGAACACGGCGCTCCATGTGCACGGCGCGACGATTACAGATAATTACTGGGTCAAGACAGCGGATGAAGCTAATCTTACATGGGCGGATGTTGGCTTCCGCGAAAACTATTTTGCCGACCTGGCACTCAGCGGCCGGTTTAGCAGCATCGCAAAGAATTACACGCCAAAGGAGCTGCGCACGGCAACACCGGAGCTGACAAACATCGGTAGCTACGAAAAATGCTGGCGGCAGAAGAGTGGCCATTGGATCATGGTGAAAAGCGGAACGCCAGAAGAGCATTTTTCCGAGATTTTCACGGCGACGCTCGGCAAGCATCTCGGCTTCGATATGGCAGAGTATGCGCTGAGCGGCGCGTATGTCGTTTCAAGGGATTTTACGGAGGGGCGGCTGAATTTTGAGCCGATGGCGAATCTGGTGCAGGACAACGAGGACTATGACTTCAACTATGATGTCCTGCAAAATCTAAATCCGTCGCTTCTGAAACCCTATCTGGACATTCTGTTCATGGACGCGCTGGTATTCAACGTTGACCGCCATACGCAGAACTACGGTCTGCTCCGCTCCCGCGAGACGGGCGAAATTCTCTCGATGGCGCCAAACTTTGATATGCTGCCCGCGAGCGAGAATATTGACACGATGTTTGCGGAAACATTTGACGCTGGCTTGAGAGGCATTGACCCTGACCGCGCGAAGCTGTACCGCATCTGTGAAGAAAACGACGTCGGCATCACGGTCATGAAGGGCTTTGCCGGCGGCAGACTGTTTGACGAAAAGCGTTCTCCGTTCGGCGTGCGCCTGAGTCCGGTGCAGTGCATTACTACGCGCTGACGCGTCCGGCCGTCTCCGCCATTCTATGCGGCTACGACACTAGGGAACAGGTCGATCAGGCAGTGGCTTATGAAACCGCGCTTGATGCCGAGAAGGATTACGCGTCGGTGCTTTCCAGCGCGCCGTTCCACTCCTGCCGCGGTGCTCTTTGGGTGCGGAAAAACGATAGAACATCATACAAAATAGAAAACGGGAGCGAAGAGAAATTTTCTCTTCGCTCCCAATGGTTCCGGCGCTACA
>ERZ773107.1332-NODE-1332-length-22669-cov-2.797692_pt1 | contig 22669 bp, 15 predicted proteins | sample MGYA00580571_ERZ773107 | MGnify/ENA primary metagenome ERZ773107 (study PRJEB29015, sample SAMEA2737843) | human gut metagenome | biome: human gut; feature: human-associated habitat; material: faeces | place: China | collected 2012 ... | reverse complement strand
AAAGAGAATTGCTTCCAGCGCTGCTTCCTTTTCTGTCAGCTTCATGCCATTTGTTCCTCCCTCGATATCACCGTCATATCATCATTGATCGAAGCCTGCTCTACCGTAATTTTTCCGGTTTTCATCAGCTCCAGCACCACCAGAAAGGTCACGATCACTTCGACCTTGCTGTGCTGTTTTTCCAAAAGTGCCCGGAAGGAAAACCGTTTATGCGTCCGGATAAAATCTTCCACATAGACCGCTTTTTGGTCTACGCTGACCTCATCCTTTTCGATTCTGCCAAAATTGCTGCGCACCGGGTCTTTTTTATCCTCCTGGCGTTTCAGGATTCCCTCAAAAATCTCCTGTAACTTCGCCAGCGTCATATCTTTGAGCAGTTCGTTGTAATCCAGCGGCGGACGATACGCCTCCACCTCTCTTGGAACATCCTTTTCCCTGTAAAAGCTCTTCGCCGCATCCAGCTCCATGTCCCGCAGCTCGAAGGACATATACTTATACATCTTGTATTCCAGCAGCTTTTCCACCAGCTCTGCTCTCGGATCTTCTTCCTCGCCCTCTTCATTGATCTCACGGGGAAGCAACATCCGACACTTGATGTCCAGAAGGGTTGCCGCCATCAGCAAAAATTCGCTCATGACGTTCATGTCTTCCGTCTGCATCTGACGGATATAATCCAGATACTGTTCCGTGATTTCCACGATCGGAATATCGTAAATATCGACTTTATTTTTTTCAATCAAATGTAAAAGCAGATCCAGCGGACCCTCAAATACTTCCAGTTTGACCTCAAGCGCCATATTTTTCTCCAGTAAGTGCCTTTAAAAATTCCATCTGCCGACAGACAATCGGAATCTTTTTACTCTTCTGTGACCAGATCAATGACCACAAGCTCCGCCGGATTGAACAGCCGTACCGGAATTGTATGGCTGCCCAGCCCTCTGCTGACAATCATCTTTTTCTGATTCTGTTCATAATAACCGCCGTCATATTTCGGGAACAGCCGATAGGACGTGGAAATCACCCCGCCGATACCCGGAATCCGTACAATTCCGCCGTGAATATGTCCGGAAAGCGTCAGATCCGCGCCCCAGCCGGCATAGGCGTCAAAAAAAACCGGATTGTGGGCAAGTAACACCTGAAAATCATTTCGGTCAGCATGTCCGACCATCCGGGAAATTATTTTCGATTCCAGTTTTGTGCGATCCAGCTTCTGATAATATTCTCGCGGCAAGTCAAGACCGGTAATGCGGATTCCATACTCCGGCAGCAAAACGCTGCCGTTTTCAAGAATCCGCACATGGTTTCCTTTTAAAAACGCACGATAGGATGCCCCCATTTTCCCATAGGTTTGCGGTTCCCGATAAATCCGGTATTCGTGATTGCCGTTTGCATAATAAAACGGATACTCTGCAGAAATCGCCCTGACAAGCTCCTTTGCATGTTCCATTGACTTCCCTGACCGGGAGGTAATCAGATCTCCTGCGCACAGAATCAGATCCGGATTACTGGACTTTATCGCAGCGAGCAGCTTTTCATTGTGTTTGCCGTAGGATTTGTTGTGCAGATCTGCAAGCAGAACCACTCTGCAGTTTTTTTTCAGCCTCCGATCTGAAATTCGATAGGAAACTTTCACAAATCGATTGCTGTCACATATCATCACAACCAGCAGTATAAGTGCTGCCAGGCACAACAAAACGACCAGAATCTTCCACATAGGCATCCTCTCTTTTTGAATCTGTAAAGCCAATTCCGGCTTTTATCCACATCTGCTCCTGCAGCATCCTTTTACTGCCTCTTTCCACAAAACTCACAGCAAAAACGCTGTCACCGCTTTTTTCACATAATCTCTGTAAAACGCCTTTTCCACGTTGCTTGCATACAAAATGGGAACCGTACCGATCTGCTCTCCGTTCAGGCGATAAATCGCTTCGCCTGCCTTTGTGCCCGCAACGACCGGTGCCTCTGCCTCTTTTGGGACAGAAATCCTTTTCTGAACCATAGAAATATCGTTGCCATCGGTATCCAGCCAGACAAACTCCGACGCATAGACGACCGGAACCGTTTCTTCCTGTCCGCCTTTTACGGGAACTGGAAGAAGCTGGTCTTTATTATCGTCCCGGTACAGGGCGCTGACGCTGTAACCGTAAGAAAACAGCGTTGCCGCATCCAAAAAACGTGCCCTGGAATCCGGTGCAGTCATCACGACCGTAATCAGGTCTATCCCATCTTTTCTGGCAGTTGCAGACAGACAATATTTCGCCTTCGCCGTTGAACCGGTTTTCAGCCCCGTCGCCCACTGGTACTGCTTTAGCAGCTTGTTGGTGGACGAAAGTGTAAACGGCGTGCTGCCCCGCGCCGTCGTATGGGTAATATCCTCCATCCAGATTCCGGTATACTGATAGATGTCTGGATATTTCTGTACCAGCTCGCGGCTCATAATCGCCACATCCCGCGCCGTTGTATGGTGGCTGTCGTCGTCCGTCAGTCCGCAGCAGTCCGTAAAATGCGTATTTGTCATACCCAATGATTGTGCCTTTTCATTCATCTTTGTAACAAAGGCTTCTTCGCTTCCGCAGACGTATTCCGCCATCGCAACCGCTGCGTCATTGCCGCTTGCAACCGCAATACATTTGATCAGCGTTTCCACTGTCTGCACTTCTCCTGCTTCCAGAAACACCTGCGAACCGCCCATCGACTGCGCGTGTTCACTCGTCACCACTTCATCCGTCAGATGGATCTGTCCCTGTCCGAGCGCTTCAAAAATCAGCAGCAGCGTCATAATCTTGGTAATACTGGCAGGCGAGCAGATCCGGTCTGCATCCTTTTCAAAGATCACTGTCCCGGTCTGCGCTTCCAGTAAAATGGCAGAAGGGGCCGACACCGTTACCGCCCCCTCTGCTGCTGTTCCATCCAGTCCCGGAACCAGGGATGCCATAAAAATCAGCAGAAATGACAGCCATGCTGCCAAGACTTTTTTCCAGAAGGATTGTCTCATTTCATACACTCCGTCCATCCGTTTTACCACTATTTTTATGTCCCTGCTCCCGGATTATTCCTTTTTCGCTTATTTCTGCGCAATCGCTGCTGCAGCTGCAGCTGCAACGGTCTCTGCCGGAACGACTGCTCCGGTAGCTGTATCAATCGTCACACCTGTCGCAGGATCCGTTACCCATGTTGCAGGATTGATCACCGGCACTGCAGTTGCCAGACCGTTTGCATCAAACACATAGGTCACGCCGCCTACTGCCAGTGTCGTATTGACTGCCATCGCGCCGTTTGTCTGGAAGTAACGCATGCCGGAAGCATCCGTATACCAGCCGTACTGCATTGCGCCGTCTGCTCCGAACAGATAAGTCACGCCGCCGATATTGGTCAGCCCGGTCGCCATCACGCCATTTGTATTGAAATAATATTTGTTTGTGCCGACTGTCAGAAGTTCGTTGGCTGCCATAGAACCATCCGTCTTAAAGTATCTGGTTCCTGCGGTCGGGTCGCTGTAAAAGCCGTACTGCATTGCACCATCTGCTCCGAACAGATAAATCTTGCCATTTAACGGGATCATGCCTCTCTGCATCAGGCCATTGGAAGCAAAATAATATTTCTTTCCGCCGATTTCCACCAGATCAGTCAGCATATGGCCGTCCTTGGTATCCATGTACATCATGTTAAGGCTGTCACCAAGCCACCCCTTTTTGTACAGTGTACCGTCCGCATTCATGAAGTAGCGCTTACCTCCATCCTCTATGAAGCCGTACTGCATTCTGTAGTTCTTATAATAATATCTGCCGCCCGCACGGTCTACGAAGCCGTTTGCAACGATCAGGTTGGAGTAATCCTTGAACTGATAGTTTACATCCACACTGCCGTTTATGCCCGCAACGACACCGCTGCTGGAATACTGCCAGAACGCCGGATTGGGATATTCGCATACCGTGTTGTACTGTGCAATCCATTTGTCATAAGGGGTTGCCGCGATCTTGCCGACCATCCAGTTTTTGCTGGAATAAACCATCGGATAATAGCCTGCCTGCTGTACGGTGCTGCAAAATGCCACAGTCAACGCTGCCAGCTGATCGGGAGACATGTTTTTATGGATGGAATCCTCCAGGTCATATACGACCGGATAGCTGACCGAATAAGGCTCCATCGCTGCAATGGCAAACTGAGCCTCCGTCATCGCGCCCTCTACGGTTGTCGCATACGAATAAATGTAGACGCCGACCTTCATGCCAGCTGCAGTCGCTCCCGCCATATTCACCGCATAATACGGGTCTAAACCGCTCTTTGCGCTCCCCGCCTTTATGAACGCAAAGCTATAGCCTGCATTTTTGACTGCAGACCAGTTTACCGCGCCCTGATATTTGGATACATCAATTCCCTTCGCGAGCGGTGCCGCCGCCTTGGCAGTCGCCGGTGTTGAAAGAAACGTTCCTGCCGCTACCGCAGCCGCCAGCACAAAACCGGCAATTCTCTTTCCGAATCCGAATTTCATTTGTCCTCCTATGTACTGTGAAAATTTGCGAAACGGAATCCTGCCTTGCAGGATTCCTCACCTGCGGCGGGTCGCATCCGCGGCATCTTTCCATTTTGCCGCAGTGTGATCCCATCCGATGGACTTTTTTTCACAATACGAATGTATTGTGAAAAAAAGTCCCTGGGGAAAACCCTCAGGGACTCATTCCTTTAGTTATATTTGCGTTTTCTTGCTGCTTCAGACTTTTTCTTACGCTTTACGCTGGGTTTCTCGTAGTGTTCTCTTTTGCGGATTTCCTGCTGGATACCTGCCTTTGCGCAACTTCTCTTGAAACGACGCAGAGCGCTATCTAAAGTCTCATTCTCTTTAACGATGATATTAGACATATACTCTCACCTGACCTCCCTTCAGTCCCTCTCGTATCCACGACTGACCGGGTTAATAATGTACAAAATTGATTAACTCACATGCACATGAACTATTATAACAAAAAATTCTGATTCGTCAACAGTTTTTTCAAAATATTTATTTGTCGATCTGTCCTGCCAGAACCTTCGCTGCTTCTGCTATTGCTGCATCGATTCCTGCCGGATTCTTACCGCCTGCCTGAGCCATGTTCGGACGGCCGCCGCCGCCACCGCCAACCAGTGCCGCAATTCCTTTGATCAGGTTACCTGCATGGGCGCCCTGCTTCATTGCAGCATCTGTTGCCATTGCGATCAGATTGACTTTTCCATCCTTTGCGGAAGCCAGAACAACAACACCTTCTCCAAGCTTTTCCTTTAACTGGTCACCAAGATCGCGCAGGCCGTTCATATCCACATCTGCTACACTGACTGCCAGAAGCTTCACGCCGTTTACATCCTGAACCTGATCCATAACGTCGCCCAGCGCCTCTTTTGCAGCCTTGCTCTTTAAGGATTCATTCTCAGCCTGCAGGCTCTTAAGGTCTGCCATCAGGTGCTCCAGCTTCTCCTGCAGGTTTGCAGGGGTTGCCTTTACGGTCTTCGCAGCCTCTTCCAGCTTCTTCTCAAGATCGTTGTAGTAATCGAATACGCCCTGTCCGGTCAGCGCTTCAATTCTGCGCACACCTGCAGCAACACCGCTCTCGGAAAGGATCTTGAATGCCTGAATTTCTCCGGTGTTGGAAACATGGGTACCGCCACAGAACTCCTTGGAGTAATCGTCCACGCATACAACACGAACCGTATCACCGTATTTTTCGCCAAATAAAGCCATGGCGCCGGATTTCTTTGCCTCATCCAGAGTCATCAGTTTGGTGACAACCGGGATATTTTCTGCAATTTTTTCATTTACTGCCTTTTCCACCTGTGCCAGCTCCTCTGCTGTCATTGCTGAAAAATGGCTGAAGTCAAAACGCAGATGTCCTGCATTATTCAGGGAACCCTGCTGCTCTACATGAGTGCCGAGTACCTCCCGCAGTGCTTTCTGAAGCAGATGCGTTGCTGTATGGTTTTTGCAGGTTGCGCTGCGGTTTTCCTTATCAACAGACAGCGTCACCTCGTCATCCAGCTTGAACATACCGCTTACCACATAGCCTACATGACCGATTTTGCCGCCTTTTAAGTGGATCGTGTCTTCTACTGCGAATTTACCGTCAGCAAAGGTGATCACACCCTTGTCGCCTTCCTGACCGCCCATTGTGCCGTAAAAAGGAGTTTCCTCTACAATAATTGTACCCTTGTCACCATCTGTCAGTGCTTCCACCACTTCATCCTCTGTGGTCAGCGCGCTGATTCTGGAAACTGCCTCCAGTTTGTCGTAGCCAACAAAGGCAGAGGTGATTGCAGGATCAAGAGACTCATAAACAGTCGCGTCTGCGCCCATATAGTTGGTCGCCTTCCGGGCTTTTCTCGCCATCTCACGCTGCTTCTGCATCGCTGCATTAAAGCCGTCCTCGTCAATGGAGAACCCTTTTTCCTCAAGGATTTCTTTTGTCAGGTCGATAGGGAAGCCATAGGTATCGTACAGGCGGAACGCGTCCTCGCCATCCATTACAGTCTTTCCTTCTGCCGTCATCTTTTCTTCCAGATCCGTCAGAATTGCAAGTCCCTGATCGATCGTCTTATTGAATTTGTCTTCTTCCTGCGTCAGGACATTTAAAATAAAATCTTTCTTTTCTTCCAGCTCCGGATATCCGTCCTTACTGCCTTCGATTACTGTTGTGCTCAGATTTGCAAGGAATTTACCGTCGATGCCGAGCAGTCTTCCGTGACGTGCCGCACGACGGATAATTCTGCGCAGAACGTAGCCGCGCCCTTCATTGGAAGGCAGAATACCGTCGGAAATCATAAACGTTGCGGAACGGATATGGTCGGTGATGATACGGATGGAAACGTCCCATGCGTGCTCTTTGTGATACTCCTTGCCTGCCAGCTCACAGACACGGTCGCGCAGCGCACGGATGGTATCTACGTCAAAAATGGAATCCACGTCCTGAACAACCACTGCCAGACGTTCCAGACCCATACCGGTATCAATGTTTTTCTGTTTTAATTCGCTGTAATTGCCGTGGCCGTCATTATCAAACTGGGAGAATACGTTATTCCATACTTCCATATATCTGTCGCAGTCGCAGCCAACGGTACATCCGGGTTTGCCGCAGCCGTATTTTTCGCCGCGGTCATAATAAATCTCAGAGCAGGGACCACAGGGGCCTGAACCATGCTCCCAGAAGTTGTCTTCCTTACCAAAGCGGAAAATCCGTTCCGGTGCAATGCCGATCTCGTTCTGCCAGATTGCAAACGCTTCGTCGTCATTTTCATAAACAGACGGATAAAGTCTGTCGGGATCCAGTCCAACAACCTGTGTTAAAAACTCCCAGCTCCATGCAATCGCCTCATGCTTGAAATAGTCGCCGAAAGAAAAGTTTCCGAGCATTTCAAAGAAAGTACCGTGACGTGCGGTTTTACCGATATTTTCGATATCACCGGTACGGATACATTTCTGGCAGGTAGTCACACGTCTTCTGGGCGGAATCTCCTGTCCTGTAAAATAAGGCTTTAACGGCGCCATGCCGGAGTTGATCAAAAGCAGACTGTTGTCGTTATGCGGCACCAGAGAAAAGCTCTTCATCGCCAGATGTCCCTTACTTTCGAAAAACTCAAGGAACATCCTTCTCAATTCGTTCACACCATATGCTTTCACGTTTCTTCCTCCTTCGTTGTTTCTTACAACGTTCTTTCATCGCCCCAGAAATACAGTGCCACTGTACCCGGACCGGTATGGGAGCCAATTACAGTTCCGATATTGTTGATCTGTACTTTTCCGTCCAGTTTAGGAAACGTTTCCTCAACCAGTTGTGCAACCGCTTTTGCATCTTCCATGCAGGCTGACTGACTGATATAACACTTTCCGGAATATTCCCGTCCGTTCTGCGCATGCTCTTCCATCCGCTTAACGATCTCACGGATCACCTGTTTTTTTCCACGGTATTTGCTGCGCGGAATCAGCCTGCCCTCTGAATTCACATTCAGCAGCGGACAGATATTGAGCATCTTTCCGAAAAATCCTGCGGTTTTGGAAACTCTTCCGCCACGGATATAGCTGGTTAAATCTGTTGAGAAAAACCAGTGATGCAGGGTATTGCGATGTGCCACGATCCATGCTGCATTTTCCTCCAGAGACATTCCGGCACGCTGGTTCTCCAGTGTCTGTTCCACCAGCATACCGTAACCGGAAGAAGCCGCAAGGGAATCCACGACCATTACCCTGCGGTCCGGATATTTTTCTTCCATCTGGGTCTTTGCAACATTCGCCGAGTTGATGGATCCGGAAATTCCACTGGAAAGCGTCAGATGAAGCACATCTTTTCCGCTCTTTAAAACAGGCTCAAACAACGCGCAGTATGCCTCTGCATTCACCTGAGAGGTCACAGGCTGCGCGCCGTCTCCGATCATTTTATAAAATACTTCCGGCGAGATGGACGAGTACAGGTCATCTGCATATTCTTTTCCATCCAGCTGATAATGGAACATGGCAAAGGGAACTTCATTTGTTTCCATGAAGGTACGACTCATATCTGCTGTCGAACAGCAGGTAACTATATACTCTCTCATTTTCCCGCTCCTTTGGGTATTTTATTTTTGCAAACATGTCTTATTATAGTAAATCTTTTCGTCTCTTACAAGTCCAAAAATAAAATATCCGCAAGGTATTACTGGGAATCCGTCTGCTGCTGTTTCTTTTTCTTGCGTTTTTCCCGCCGTTTTTTTACCCGATTTTTGCCGTGCTTTGTCGCCTTTATGATAAGGACTGCCGCCAAAACGGCTGCGGCGGCAATCGCAAGGATCAGCCAGATCGGCACGCTGTTATCCTGCACGCTGTAGACCGCAAACGCTGCTCCGTAAGGAACCGATACAGTCACATAACTGCCGTCCTCTTCTGTATCCGCTTTTTTCCACCTATTTTCCGTCTGAACCCTTACCGCAGCGCCGTCTGCGCCGTCCGGTATCCGAAGATGCAGGACATATTCCTCCTTTTGCTCCGGCATGTTGTCGATATTCCAGGTATAGGCATAGACAAGATCACCATCCGAAATCTTATCCGCCTGCACACTTTCCGCTGACAACACACTCGTGTCATAGAAATCGCCTTCCACCAGGAAATCCGGTTTTAACTGGTCTGCCGCTGAAAACCACGCAAGGCTCTTGGTAAAACGTTTGCTCTCTGCCGTCACTGTTACGTTGGCAGTCACATGGGTCAGCGGGAATTTTCTGTCCCAGCTGATGTAGCAGTCCTCATCCGGCTCAATATCCGGCACTTCTTCTTCCGTCACCGTACCGTCGTAGGGAATCTGCAGCGTCGCAAGCACCTCGTCATCCTGTTCAAAGGTCACCGTTACCTGCGTAAAGCCGGTCGGAACTGTTTCCATTTGCATCAGTTCTTCGTAGGTACAGCGCTGCGCCTTTCCAATATAATTGATCTGATCGACACCACCCCACAGATCAGAGACGAAATAATTGTTTTCCAATGTACCGTCTTCGTTGATACAACCCGCAATGCTGCCGATCTTTTCGGTGCGATTGCCGGAAATTGTCACCATCGCAAGGCAGTTGCTGATATCATAGCCTTCCCCGGTAATGCCGCCGATTTTGTTATCACCCTTTAAATTACACAGGGCGTAGCTCTGATTGACCCTGCTGGCAGAATATCCTGCAATACCACCAAGACCGTTTCCGGATTCCAGCTGAACCGTTCCATAGTTTTCGCATGTATGGATCAACCCCAGCTCTTCGCTTCCGGCAATACCGCCGCTGTTTCTCTTTTTGCCCGCTACCGTTCCGTAGTTGATACAGTGAATCAGCACGTCGTTTGTAGTGGAACGCACCTCCACATCGGTCAGCTCTGTCAGATCCATATCAACCTCAGGATCCACATCATACTCCGTATTCATAATTCCGGCGATACCGCCTGCATTGATGTCGCCCTCAATTTTTCCGTGATTGCTGCAGCCCGAAACGACACCGAGCGTCCGCTCTGTAAGTGCTTTCCCCGAAACATCGTCAATCGCACTGCCGTTTCCGAGCAGGACGTTGACATCGTCGCTGATAATATCTGTAATTCTGGAGGACGTATTTAAAATCCTGTCCAGATCACTGGTAATCGACTGGATTCCTCCATCGACACTGTCAGTCATGCTGTCGATCGTATCGCCAGACGCTTTGCTCTGATCGGTCAGCTCCCCGGAAATATTGCTCATCGTGTTCGTCAGGGAATCTCCTGTACCTGTAAGCGTACTCTGCAGGTTTTTGATATTGTCAGATGCGGACGAAATTTCTCCCTTCATCTGATTCAGGTTATCGTCGATCTTTTCGTCGTGTTTTACTTTAATCGGATCTTTGTTGAGGATATCCGTAATTGCGTCCGCCTTGCTCTCTACTTCACTCTGACTCGGAATGGAAATAGATTCCGACGGCAGTTCAGAAGGAAGTGTGGAGGGCAGTTCACTCGGCCATTCCGAAGGCAATTCCCATCCGGAGCTGCTTTCTTCCGAAGATTCCCTGGATACACTGTCCCTGGCAAACCACGCATAATCGCCTGCCTCATCGTCCCCTGCTGCCAGATATTCTGCCGCGTCGTCTGCAGGGATTGCCGCAGCTTCTTCGTTGTTGGACGACTGGTTTTGGGTGTCGCCGTTTTCGCTGGAAGAAGGCTGTTCGCTCTCTGCAGGGCTTTCCTGCAAAGAACTGCTCTCCTGAGAAGAGCTTTCTTCCGGGCTGCTGCTTTCCGACGCGCTTTCCCCATCACTTTCCGACGCGCTGCCGCTCTCGGAGGAACTTTCTGTCAATATATCCTTCATGTCGTTTAACTTTCCATTGATATTATTGGCAGCATTCTCCGTATTTTGCCGGATGCTCTCCATCATTCTCGAAATTGTATCGTTTCCGATCTCGCCCAGATTATTCAGTGCGCTGCTCAGGCTATCCATATAGGCCGTCATCGCCGCATTATTGCCGGTAACGGTGCTCTTCATGGAATTGATCTCACTGTCCAGATTGCCCATCGTATCCTCATACTGCTGCTGCAGCGTCTGGACATAGCCCCTGGTGTCAGAGGATACGCTGCGCATCGCATCGGACATCTGCCCCATCAGGTGATTGATCTCTGAAAAATCGTCCCTCACCTTTTCCAGATGATCGGAAAGATATTCCGATTCCCGGTAAGGCTCCGCCTGACCGATGATACCGCCAACGTCCTTGCGTCCCATGACATGACCCATATTTTTACAGTTGATAACCGTGCCGCTCTGGCGCCCGATCACACCACCGACATTGTAGCCGATATGCGCATAGCCGATTTCACCTTTGTTGGTGCAGCCTGCCACCGTGCCGGAGGATCTTCCGGCGATGCCGCCTGCGTCATTTCTTGTCACGACGTTCTGCGTCAGATTCAGCGTTCCGATATCGATGCCGTTTAAATCCAGCGTTGTCTTTAAGTCCTCGTCATTGATTTTTCCTTCATTTTCACAGTTCTGAAGGATACCGCGGTTCATGCCGCAGATACCGCCGACCTCATTCGTGCCGACAATCGTGCCTTTATTATAACAGGTCAGCACGATGCCGTCCGCCCTGTTTTCCCCGACAATGCCGCCGACGTTTGTGTTGCCGGTCACAATTCCTTCAAAGCTGCAGTTTTCCAAAATGCCGTAGTTCGTTCCGACGACTCCACCGACATTTTCTGCGCTGCCAGTCACCTTCACACTGCCGGAAACGGTCAAATCCTTTACCCTGCCGGTTTTGCCGACATAACGGAAGAATCCGTAATCAGAGCCTTCCCGGGAGATTTTCAGTCCGCTTACCGTATGCCCGTTTCCGTTGAAGGTTCCCGCAAAATATGGAATGCCATCAAATGAGCTGCCGGACAGGTCGATATCGTTCTGTAAGTTGAAAATCCTGCCATAGCTGTAATAATCGTCCTGGCACCTCTGAACATATTTTAAAAACTCTTCTTTATTGGAAATCGAAATCTCTTCTACGACGATATCGGCTTCCCGGTCTTCCAGCGCTTCTTCTGCGGTAACTGCCTCTTCCTGCTTCTTTTCCTCCGCATACGCCATAGAACCGTTCTGTAAAATCGCTGTTGGCAGCATGGAAAAGCTCAATAACACCGCCAGCCATTTTTTACAGCTGTTCGTTCTGTTCTTCATCGCTGTCCTCCTTTTTCGCATCCTGTTCACCCGGCTGTGTCAACCCTTCCTGTTCCATTACAAGCTCTGTCTCTTTTCCGCCAATCGGCAGTCTGGATTCAAAAGAAGCCTGCATGGAACCGCTAAAGCTTCCCTTAATTTCCGCGTCGATTTCACCCTGTATATAGCCCTTGACACGGCCGTTTACAATCATCCGTCCGGATACATCTCTTCTGGTCGCCTGGGGCAGACTAATTGTCAAAGCAGTCTTTTCGATAATGATATCGCCCAGCAGCAGAATCTGCGGCAGGACAAACAGTACCAGTATAATGGAAATCAAGGTTCCTCTTCCCAGTGCAATACCGATCGAAGCAACTGTCGCATCCGATGCGATCTGTCCGATCAGAAAACCTGCTCCGGTCAGAATCGTACCGGAGGTAAAGATTGTCGGAAATGCCTGATTGATCGTTTCAATAATTGCCTCATGAATCGGCATCTGCTTTTTCAATACCATGTAACGGCTGGATATAACGATCGCATAGTCGATTGTCGCACCCATCTGGATTGCAGATACGATCAGGTACGCAATGAAAAATACACTTCCCCCTGTCAGCGTAGGCACAGAGAAATTGATCCAGATACTTCCCTGAATGGTCAATACCAGCAAAATCGGGAGTCCGGCGGACTGGAATGTGAACAGCAGAATAATCATAACAAACAACGCTGTCAGTACACTGATAATAATATTATCTGTTGCAAACGAAGACATCAGGTCATGATTGCTTGTGCAGTCACCAACCAGTATCACGTCTGATTTATTATAATACTTCGCGCAAATATTGCGGATGTCATCCATTGCCGTATACGTTTCGTCCCCTTCCGTCGGCACACTGACAGTCAGAACCAGTCTGGAATAATCCTCTCCCTGCAGCTGCAGCTGTGCATCATGCAGCGTATTATAAAGGTCCGTCAGCTTTTCATCCATATCCGCATCCAATGTGACGTAGCCTTCCTCATACTGATCATACAGGAATAAAAACATATCTATAATCGGCACTTTGTACTCGTCGATGCCTGTAAAAATCGGACCGTTCTGTCCCTGATCATAGGCATAGGCCATATACAGAACCCGTACGATCTCAATATCCAGATCTGTCAATTCAGAAAATGCACGGGGCGCGATTTTATCCGTCAGGACATAATCATCGTTGATCGAAACGTTTGCAAGCCCTGTCACGGTATTGACATAATCCAGCGTTTCAAATTCCTTCAGAACCTTTTTCTCAGATTCATAATCGCCCTTCGGCACCAGAATTGCAATCTGATTCGAAACGCCAAACTCGTCTTCAATTTTATGCCTGGCAATTCTGGTCTCACTTTCCCTTGCGGCCGGAACGGAATTGACATCATACAGATAGCTGCAATTATTTGACATCCATGCTGCAAAACAAAGCAGTATCACAAATACAGGCGGAACGATAAATCTTGTCAGGTTCGCCCATTTACCTGCAAACGAAATATTCGGAACAAAGCTCTTATGATGCGTGTTGTCAATTCCCTTTGCAAAGATCATCAGAATCGCAGGCATCAGGAAGAATACGGAGATCAAACTGAAAATAATTGCCTTTACCAGTACGATACCCATGTCATAGCCCAGACGAAAATGCATGAACATCATCGCCACCATGCCGGAGATGGTCGTCAGGGAAGAAGAACTAATCTCCGGTATTGCCTTTGACAGTGCAACCTTAATCGCGGATTCCGCGTCCATCGTCTCATGTTCTTCCATAAAACGATCACAAAAAATAATCGCATAGTCAATTGCAAGCGCCAGCTGCAGAACGACAGAAATCGAATCCGTTACGCTGGAAATCGTTCCCATCAGGTAGTTTGTTCCCTTATTTAGAAGCGCAGCCACACCAAACGTAATCAACAGTACCGGGATTTCCATATATGCCTTTGTGGAAATCAGCAGTACCACTACAATAATCACAACTGCAAGAACCAAAATCAGATTCATGTCATTATTCAGGGATTCTGTCTGTTCTTCTTCAGCGCCGACCGAGGTAGATATGTAGGTATCATAATCCGAAAGCAGCTCCTTTACCGCCTGCTTGGCATCCTTGCTGATCTCATCGTCCTCTGTGCCGTCAAAGGTCACATCAAACAGGGCGTTCGTTCCGTTGTAATGATCTGCGGAATCATCAAAGGCAACCTCTTTCACGCCCTCTACCGCCTCCAGCTTTTCCACCAGAGCATCTGCATCCTGCCAGGTAATATTCGACACCATGATCCTGGCGCTGCCATATGTCATAAACTGTTCATCCATCAGGGTCAGACCAATTCTCGTCTCACTGTCTGCCGGCAGATATTTGGTAATATCCTGATTTACCGAAACTTTATTCATGCATGCTGCACAGTAAATACACGCAATGGCAAACAAAACCAGAAAAGCTTTTCTTTTGTTGACAATAAAGGTTGCTACCGTCAGCCAAAAATTCCCTTTTTCCTTTTTTTCTTCCATTCGATTCACTCCTTGACCTCTGCTTTTCACCAGAAATTTCATTCCTATTATAAAATCACTCCTTATTCTTTACAAGCAAATTTCCCCGTCAATTTTCCTAATCTGTCCAAAAAAATATATCCACTCTGCCAATTGTGTACCCGGACTTTTTCGATTAAGATTAAAGTACTGACATTATTTTAGGGGAGAGACAGAAGTTATGGAAAAAAGACAACACAGGCAAAAAGAAGTTCTGATGACAGAGGGACCGATCTGGCGGTGCCTTTTATTATTTGCGCTTCCGCTAATGGCCGGCAACCTGTTTCAGCAGCTTTACAATACGGTAGACAGCATCGTCGTCGGTAATTTTGTTGGAAAAGAGGCACTCGCCGCAGTCGGCTCCACGGATAGCGTTATCAATACCTTTATCGGTTTTTTTTCCGGCATGTCCACCGGTGCAGGCGTCATCATTTCCCAATATTATGGCGGCAAAAAAGAAGAAAAGGTTTCTGTCGCCGTCCAGACGACCATCGCGCTGACACTTTGCATGAGCATTCTCTGCACGGTGCTCGCCCTTTTGCTTGTTCCATCCCTGCTGCGCCTCATGGGCACTCCGGAGGATGTCTTCCCCGAGGCTGCAACCTATCTTCGCATTTACTTTATCGGTGTCACCGGACTTTTGTTCTATAACATGGGGGCCGGCATTCTTCGCGCGGTCGGAGATTCCAGACGTCCGCTCTATTTTCTGATTTTCTGCGCGGTTTTGAATACGCTTCTGGATCTTTTATTCGTCGCAGTTTTGCGGTTCGGTATCGCCGGTGCCGCCTGGGCGACGATCCTTTCCCAGGGAATTTCCGCCCTCCTGACACTCTTTGTCCTGACCCGCGAAAAAGCCTGTTACCGCATCATTTGGAGCAAGGTCCGTCTGGATCCGGGCATGACGAAAAAGATTTTCTTTCTCGGACTTCCCGCCGCAATTCAGATGGCAGTCACTTCCTTTTCCAATGTTTTTGTACAGGCATACATCAATCGTTTTGGTTCTGCTGCCATGGCAGGCTGGTCTTCCTATGGAAAAATTGACAAATTCTGCGTACTTCCCATCCAGAGCCTTTCCCTTGGCGTGACCACCTTTGTCGGTCAGAACCTCGGTGCACGCAAAATAGACCGTGTCCGGCAAAGCACTAAGGTAGGCACACTGCTCTGCTTTGCCGTCGCGATCCTTATTACGATTCCTGTTTTGATTTTTGCCCGTCCCCTTGTCTCCATGTTCAACCGCACGCCGGAGGTTTTAGACTATGGCACACTTTTCATCCGTCTGGAAATGCCGTTTTACCTCGCCCTTTGCGTCAATCAGGTACACGCCGGCACACTGCGGGGTATCGGCAATACAAAAGCCCCCATGGTCATCATGATGAGCTGCTTTATCGTGTTCCGCCAGATCTATCTTTACACGGTCACACAGTTTACAGACTCTGTCATCGCCGTCGCACTCGGCTATCCGCTGGGCTGGCTATTGTGCAGCATCCTTCTGTTTACCTATTACCGTCACACGAAGCTGGAAACGTATCTGCGGTAAAAACAGCTCCGGACGCCAGCGTTTTTGCAATGGCCTCCGGAGTTTCCCGTTTTCCATTTTTTTCCCACATAACAAACACATTCATCAACGCACCGCCATAAAAGTACAGCTCGTAGGGCGGGATCTTATAAACCGGTTGAATCCGTTCCATCATAAAAGAGTTCATAGCTTCCAATATGATATGATACAAATGCGCATCTACAAGCTTCAGGATAAAGGCTGCATACTGATCAAAATACTTCAGTGCATGTTCTATACTTCCCGGATCGTGAAATTTTCCGCCTTTTTTTAGGATCTCGCTGCGTTCCCGGACATACCCGTTTACGATCTCATGAAAGTAATCTGCAAGCGCATCTTCTTTTTGTTCATAATAATGATAAAACGTCATTCGGGAAACACCGGCACGTTTTACAATATCGGATACCCGGATCTCTTCATATGGTTTTTTATCCATCAGGGAAAAAACGGCTTCTCCGATGCACATCCGCGTAAAACGGGTTCTGTTTGTATATTTTTTCCCAAATAATTCCGCCATATCCTTCTCCTTTGCCCTGCATTGTAGCATCATAGCACAACTTTCGGTTTATTTACAATCCTTCCAGCAAATCTTCCATAACATCCTGTACTGTCTCTATCTGATTTGCCAAGTAAACCTGGGCTCCGCAAAAAAGCAAGCCATTTTCTGTATCTCCCTTTACGGCATGGATCAACGCTTCTGTAATACAATAGGGTATTTCCGCCGGATTGCAGTGCTTTAAACAGCCAAAGCATTTCTGCGGTCTTTGGAACTCCCCCTTCTCCACACGTTCCAGAAAAGGATTTCTGATTGCGCGCCCCGGCATTCCAACCGGACTTGACACCAGCACAATCCTCTTTCCGTGCCTTCAAATACGCATCTTTATATGCACTGTCCGCGTCACATTCTTTCGTTGTAATAAACCTGCTTGCAACCTGAATCAGATCCGCTCCAAGCATAAACCCATGATCTGCCCGCGCTTTATCACAGATCCCGCCGCCGACTGCAACGGGTATTTTCCTTTCCGCCTTCTTTTCATAGACTCGTACCAGCTTTAATATTTCAGAGATTTCCATATCATAATCCATTTTCTCTTCCAGCTGTTTTCTGGAAAATCCAAGATGTCCGCCTGCCTCCGGGCCTTCTATCACTATAAAATCCGGATATCTATGATATTTTTTCTCCCAGTATTTCAGGATCAGTGCCGCCGCACGGGCGCCGGAGACGATCGGTGCAATTGCAATGTCTGTATCCGAAACCATTGCCGGAAGCTCCAGCGGCAACCCGGCGCCGGACACAATAAAATCTGCACCGGTTTCAACGGCCTTTCTTACATAGGTCTCATAATGATTCATTGCCACCATAATATTAAACCCAAGGATTCCATCCGGTGCAATCTTTCTCGCCTTTTGCAGTTCTTCCTCCATTGCCTTCAGATTTGCTAAAACCGGGTTTTGTTCAAATTCAGGCTGTAAAAAGCCGATCTGCGCGGCCGAAATGGTTCCGGCTCCCCCTTCCTTCGCCACTGCCCCCGCCAGTCCGGACAGGCTGACTCCAATTCCCATTCCTCCCTGGATCAGCGGTTTTTTCAATCTTTTTTTCCCAATCCATACCTGGCTTTTCATGGTAGTTCTCCTTCATACTATTTTCTTATAAAGAGGATGCCGGGTTCAAAGCTTCCGGAATCTTTCATACCGTCTGTCACAAAGTTTTTCAGGATCCAGCACAGCATATTGTTTTAAAAACCTTCTTAATTCTTCCCGAAGCTGTTCCAACACTGATCCCATATTCTGTGTGGTCAGCTTTTCCGGTTCTTTGATCCTCCGTTCTGCTGCCTGTGCACTTACAACATCCTCTGCCGTCAGCTTCATTTTATCTGCAGCCTCGGGCGCACACTTTTTATCTTTCCAGAGTATACTTGCAAAACCTTCCGGTGATAAAACAGAATACACCGCATTCTCCATCATCCACACTTCATCTCCACAGGCGAGGGCCAGCGCTCCGCCGCTTCCCCCTTCCCCGATAAAGATGGATACAACCGGTGTCTTCAGTCTGCTCATCTCCAACAGATTTTCCGCAATTGCAGATCCCTGACCGCGCTCCTCGGCTCCAATCCCGCAAAAAGCTCCGGGGGTATCTACGAAACAAATCACCGGCCGATGAAATTTTTCCGCTTCCTTCATCAAACGAAGAGCCTTCCGATATCCTTCCGGCTGACACATTCCAAAATTATGCTTTACCCGATCTTTGGCGGAGGTTCCCTTTTCCTGGGCGATCACAGTAACCGGAACTCCTTCAAACAGCCCAATTCCTCCAATCAGCGCCGGATCATCTCCAAACCTCCTGTCCCCATGAAATTCATAAAATTCGGAAAAGAGTGCCCGGACATAATCACTGCCCACAGGTCTGTCCGCCCGTCGTGCAGCAAGCACATGCTCCCATGCAGAGTCCGATCCTTTTTTCTCCGGAGCCAGACAGGCTGCCGGGTTCTTTTTTGCACCTTCCTGTATTTCTGTATCCACCAGCTGACAAAGCGCCTTTTTGCAGTATTCCCGGTCATGCATTCTGCAAAGAGCCGCCAGTACCTTTCTTAATTCAAAACGTTCTATGATCCGATCCACGAATCCGTGCTCCATTAAAAATTCAGAACGTTGGAAACCCTTGGGCAAACGTTGTCCGATCGTCTGTTCAATTACCCGAGGTCCGGCAAACCCGATCAGCGCATTGGGCTCTGCCAGTATCACATCTCCTTCCATCGCAAAGCTCGCTGTCACACCGCCAGTGGTCGGATCTGTCAATACACAAACAGACAAAAGTCCTGCCGCGTGGTGCTTTGCCATTGCAGCGGATACCTTTGCCATCTGCATTAAAGAATGAATCCCTTCCTGCATACGCGCACCACCGGAGCAGGTAAACAGAATTAACGGTAAGTTTTCCGTCGTTGCTTTCTCGATCAGACGAGTCAGCTTTTCCCCGACAGCCCATCCCATGCTCGCCATCATGAAACGGCTGTCCATTACGCCAAGGGCTGCCGGTATACCATCTATGGAACCGGTTCCTGTAACGATGGCTTCCTTCATTCTGGTCTGCAGTCTTTCCGCTGCCAGTTTTTCTTCATATCCTTCAAACCCCAGTGGATTTTCTCCGACCAGATCTCTGTCTGATTCCTGAAAGGTTCCCTCATCTGCCACTCTGCGGATTCTCTCATAAGCACGTACCTTAAAATAACCTCCGCACTTTGGACAAATATAATATGCATCCCGCACTTCCTGTACGAGGATCGGTTTTTTACATCTGCTGCAGCGGCATAATAAGCCATCCGGAACAGTTGTGGTGCTTTCGCTTTTTTTCAAAGCCGTTTTTGTTTTTTTAAAAACATGATCCAGATTCACTTGCTTTCTCCATTCCTGCGTTCCAGAAATTCAATGTCCGTTTTTCCCTGCCGGAACTCTTCATTCTCCAGAAGCTCATACAAAAAATCTACATTTGTATCTATGCCCTCTATGATCACTTCTCCCAGCGCACTGTGAAGCTTTTCAATTGCCTCCCGGCGGCTTTTCGCCCATACACTGATCTTTGCGATCATTGCATCATAAAACGGCGGAATCGTATAGCCACTGTAAATGGCAGAGTCAACACGGACACCCTTTCCTCCCGGCAAATGCAGCCCCGTAACCGTTCCCGGGCATGGTGCAAATCCTGCGTCCGGATTTTGAGCGTTTATCCTGACTTCTATGGAATGACCATTTACAGACACATCTTGCTGCTGCAGTAAAAGCAGCTGTCCATCCGCAATTCGAATCTGCTCCTTGATCAGGTCCACACCCGTAACCCATTCCGTAACCGGATGCTCTACCTGAATTCTGGTATTCATTTCCATAAAATAAAAATTTCCATCCGGCTCCAGTAAAAACTCTATCGTACCTGCGTTCACATATCCAGCTGCCTTTGCCGCGTCCACAGCACATTCCCCCATTTTTTGACGCTGACTTTTGGAAAGGCTTGCACAGGGTGCTTCCTCCAGCACCTTCTGATGCCGTCGCTGCATAGAACAGTCCCGTTCTCCCAGATAGATCGTATTTCCTGCACAATCTGCCAGAATCTGTACCTCCACATGCTTTGGTCCGGTCAGAAAATGCTCCAGATACATTGCTCCATCTCCAAAGGATTGTTTTGCTTCTGTCTGTGCTATCCGGAAATTTTTTCTGAACTCCTCCGGGCTTTGTGCCACACGCATACCCTTTCCGCCGCCTCCAAGGGCAGCCTTGATCATGACAGGATATCCGATCGCTTTTGCCTGCTCCAGTCCATCTTCTTCCTCATAAACAGCATCCCTGCTGCCCGGAATAATCGGGATTCCTGCTTTCTGCATCGTATTTCTGGCTTCCTGCTTATTCCCCATTCGTGCGATCACCTCTGCAGGAGGACCGATAAAAATAATCCCACATTTTTCACACAGCTCTGCAAACCGGCTGTTCTCTGACAGAAATCCAAATCCCGGATGAATCGCATCCGCCCCTGTTCCAACAGCGGCGCTCAGAATCTGTTCCATTGCCAGATAGCTATCTGTCGGACGCGCAGGTCCAATGCAGACAGCCTCATCCGCCAGCTTTGCATGCAATGCATCCCGGTCTGCTTCGGAGTACACAGCAACCGTTTCAATTTCCATCTCCCGACACGCCCGGATGATCCGAACCGCAATTTCACCTCTGTTTGCAACAAGTACCTTTCTGATCATGTCTGTTATCAAGCTCCTATCATAAATGTCAGCTCTGCCCTTGCAACAATCTTTCCGCCTACACTGGCAGTTGCCTCTCCGATTCCCATCGGTCCTTTTTTTCGGATAATGCGTGTTTCCAGGCAAAGTCTGTCACCCGGAATCACTTTTCCTTTAAAGCGGCATTTATCCACTGCACCAAAATATGCAATTTTCCCTTTGTTTTCCGGAAGCGATAAAATCGCTACTGCTCCTGTCTGCGCCAATGCCTCCAGGATCAGCACTCCCGGCATTACAGGCTCCTCCGGAAAATGTCCGGCAAAAAAATCTTCCCGGTATGTAACACATTTATAGCCAACTGCATATTCTCCCGGCTCATAATCCTCAATTCCGTCAATCAGCAAAAAGGGATGTCTGTGCGGAATCAGTTCCTGGATCTGCATAATATTCAACTGCTTCATAGGGTTCTCCATATCCGTTTTAGTTCTGTTCTTCCACAATAAAAAGCGGCTGCCCGTATTCCACCATCTCCCCGTTTGATACAAGAATCTGCTTCACGGTCCCGCAGTAATCACTTTCCAGCTCATTCATCAGCTTCATGGCTTCCACAATTCCAAGGGTCTGACCCTTTTCTATCCCGTCGCCTTCCTGTACAAAGGGTTCGGCATCCTCTGCTGGCGCTGCATAAAAAATACCAACCAGCGGGGAAACTACCGTTTTTGTATGCTCTGTTTTTGTGGGCTCTGTTCCTGTAAGCTCCACCGGTGACATCTGTTTTGACTGTTCTTGTGGACTTTCCGACTGTTTTTGCAGCTGTACCAAAGTGCTTTGTGTTTCCGGATCTGTTTGCTTCCGAGGCTGCTTCTTTTTTAGGCTTAAACGCATACCGTTTTGTTCCAGGCAAAAACTGTCAAGCTCTGACGCCGATACCCGGTCGATCAGCTCTACGATCTGTTCCAATTCCATATCTGTTACTCCCTGTTTCCTTCCTCATAGCGTTTCATTAAAATAGAGGCATTGTGCCCGCCAAAGCCAAGGGAATTGCTCATTGCGTAATCCAGTTTTTTCTGCTTCGGTGCACCAATGGTATAATCGAGGTCACATTCTGCATCCGTCTCCTTCGTACCGACAGTCTGATGAATAAAGCCCTCCTGCAAGGTTTTCACACATACAATTGCCTCTACTGCACCAGCGGCACCAAGTAAATGACCGATCATGGATTTTGTGGAATTCACAGCTACCTGTTTTGCTGCTTCTCCAAATGCCCGTTTAATCGCCCGTGTTTCAAACAGATCATTATGATGTGTCCCTGTTCCGTGTGCATTGATATATCCGATCTGATCCGGCTCTGCCTCTGCCTCCTGCATAGCAAGTTCCATCGCCCTTGCTGCACCGCTTCCATCTTCACATGGCGATGTAATATGAAATGCATCTCCGGTGGCACCATATCCAACCAGCTCTGCGTAAATCCTTGCGTTTCTTTTCCGGGCATGCTCCAGTTCTTCCAGAACAAGGATCCCGGCACCTTCCCCAAGAACAAAGCCTTTTCTGTCTACATCAAAGGGAATGGACGCCCGAAGCGGATCTGTTTCCTGAGAAAGCGCCGTAAGAGCCTGAAATCCTGCAATACCTGTCGGACAAATACAGCTTTCTGCTCCGCCGGCAAACATAATCTCCGCGTCCCCATACTCAATGGCGCGGAATGCGTCGCCGATGCAGTTTGTTCCGGAAGCAC